>Ga0268261_10000192_pt1 | contig 37909 bp, 37 predicted proteins | sample TergutNc150P1_FD_190353 | JGI IMG/M metagenome (GOLD analysis project Ga0268261, IMG submission 190353) | Nasutitermes corniger P1 segment gut microbial community from laboratory colony in Florida, USA - Nc150 P1 (SPAdes) (version 2) | ecosystem: Host-associated > Arthropoda: Insects >... | reverse complement strand
GACCGTCCTCCGTTGTTTTTTCAGTTCCCTGTCATAGTGCGACTTGGAAAGGCGCAGGTAATCGACGCCGTTGTTTTTAATTTTCTCGATATGCATAATTCCCGTTCCAATCCTATGTTGATATATGTATATCACTTATATCAAATAATGAAACGGGTTTCAACCCCTAAAACCCTTGATATCAGATGTTTTTCGACAGAGTTTTTTCGGAGCCGGGTGTAAAACTCGGGTTATATCAAATAACGACAAAAGGCACAACGAAGTATTTAGGCTTCCGTTGTCCCGATATTTATAGGTTATGAAACAGCGGGGTGTTGCCTGACTTCATCGAAACGGGATTGGAGCACCGTGGTATCCAAAACGATTTCTTCAATGGTGCTAAGCTTGGCTTCCTGACCGCTTTCCCACAGGTACTGTTCCTTTAAGTCCAATAGGTCGCCCTGAAGCTCTAAGAATGCCACTTCCAATATCCCATATTCCTCAGCAGTCCAACCGAAATCATGGGCGGTGTGGTTTGCCTTTAAGTTATCCAAATCCCCGAGAATCCGGCTTTTTAATTTGATGGCTGAGACCAATTTGTCAGTCGCCGTTTTTACCCATTCTGTGTCTTTTTCGCTGAATGCCAGGTCCAGGTTCAGCTGGGTGTTGGCATTCAACGAGTCCAGGCTCCTTAATGTCAATGTCCAATCTTTTAATACTTCCTCTTTTGGCAATGCTTCAAATGCGTTGTTCATAATGTCGTCCCCCTTTTGTTTGGTAGCTTATTGTGGGCCAGGAAACGAATTATTATACAACGATTTGTTCGACAAAAAAGCAGAGGCAGTTTGCCAAGAAATCCGCCAAGAAACAGGGAGCCAACGGGTGGAAATCATCATCGCCAACCTAATATCACTAGAGGGCACCAAAAAGATGGCGCTGAAGTTCAATGAACGCTTCAAAAAATTGGACGTTTTGGTGCTCAATGCGGGTGCCATTTTCGGACAAACCAGGGAATTAACTGCGGAAGGGCTGGAAAAGACGATGGCCATCCATCTTTTTTCACCTTTGCTTTTGGCACTTTCGTTATTGGAAACGTTAAGCAAAAGTGGCGTTCCCAGAATCATATTTACCTCATCCCTCATCCACCGCATGGCGGCTCCTGACTTGACAGATATCCAGTCCAAAAAACAGTATAAACCCATGATATAAAGAAGGCTTGCCCCACGTTTTTCGGGGCAAGCCTTCTTTATATCAATTCCTTTGCTTTTTCGATGGCTTCCTTAACTTGGTCAAGCCCTGTTCCCCCTGCGCTCACCCTTCTGGCTACCGCCGTTTTCGGCTGTAGGACCTCATAGATGTCACGTTCAAATAATGGGGAAGCGGTTTGGTATTCGTCCAAAGGAAGGTCTAAAAGAAAAATGTTTTGGTTGATGCAGTGGAGGACCAGCTTGCCGACCACCTCATGGGCCTCTCGGAATGGCATGCCCTTCGCCGCCAGATAATCCGCAAGTTCTGTCGCATTGGAGAAGTCCTGGGACACGGCTTTTTCCATGACATCAGTGCGGACTTTCATGGTTTTAATCATGCCCGCAAAAATGGAGAGGGAGCCTTTAAGGGTTTCCACCGTATCGAACATCCCTTCTTTATCCTCTTGCATGTCCTTGTTGTAAGCGAGGGGAAGCCCCTTCAGCACCGTCAATAAGGAGAACAGGTTCCCATACACACGGCCAGTCTTGCCTCGGATAAGCTCCGCCATGTCAGGATTTTTCTTCTGGGGCATGATGCTGCTCCCCGTGGTGAAGGCATCGTCCAGCTCCACAAATTGGAACTCCTGGCTGGACCATAAAATAAGTTCCTCGCAAAATCTGGACAAGTGCATCATAATAAGTGAAGCGCCGCTTAGGAATTCCACGATGAAATCACGGTCGCTGACGGCATCCAAGCTGTTTTCATAAATGCCATCAAACCCCAGCAACTGGGCGGTGTACTCACGGTCAATGGGGAAGGTGGTTCCCGCCAAAGCCCCTGCACCCAAGGGTGAAATATTCAAACGCTTCAGGCTGTCTTGCAAGCGCCCTGCGTCACGCTCAAACATCCAAAAGTAAGCCATCAAATGATGGGCGAAGGAGATGGGCTGTGCCCGCTGCAAATGGGTGTAACCTGGCACCAGCGTTTCCACATGCTCCTCGGCCTGTGCGACCAGCACTGCCTGAACCTCTTTGAGTAGGGATATAATCGCCTGGGTCTGCTTCCTTAAATAAAGGTGCATGTCCGTCGCCACCTGGTCGTTTCGGCTCCTAGCTGTGTGCAGTTTGCCCCCTAATGGACCAATTTCTTCGATAAGGAAACGTTCAATATTAAGATGGATGTCCTCGTTGGCCGCCGAATATGCCAACTCTTTGTTCTTCGCTTTTTCACCGAGAATGGCCAGCCCCTCCTTGATTTTGGCAACCTCCTCCTGGCTTAAAATTCCCGTCTGATTCAGCATAGTAGCGTGTGCAAGGCTGCCCTCGATGTCCTCTAGCGCCAATAATTGGTCGAACCCGATGGAGGCGCCGAACTGCTCGACCCACTCCTCAGGCGTTTTCGTGAAGCGCCCACCCCATAATTTTTTCATGCCCCCAACTCCTCATTCAAGTCAACTGGTTTTTCTGGTGTAATGCTATGAATCCCCTTATTTGGAAGCGACGTTAGAGCCGCCACCTCTTTTTGCACGATGCTGTTCACCTTCGTTGGCAACCCCCATAGGTGGATGAAGCCGACTGCCGCATTGTGGTCGAACTGGTCGTGGGCAGAGTATGTTGCCAGTTTTTCATCGTATAGGGAGTAGGCGGATTTTCGTCCCTCAACAATGGCATGGCCCTTGAAGAGCTTCACGCGGACTACACCGCTGACCGTCTTTTGGGTTTCTTTGATGAAGGCCTCGATCGCAGGCTTTAATGGGGAGAACCATAAGCCGTTATAGATGAGTTGCTCCAACTGTTTTTCAACAGTGGGTTTGAAGTGGGCCACTTCCCTGGTCAACGTCAGGTCCTCAAGTTCCTTATGGGCTTTGATTAATGTCATGGCTGCCGGGCATTCGTAAATCTCACGGGATTTGATTCCCACTAAGCGGTTTTCTACGTGGTCGATACGGCCGATTCCATGTGCCCCTGCGATTTTATTAAGTTTCAAAATAAGGTCATGAAGCAGCATTTTTTCCCCATTTAGTGCAATTGGCTTGCCTTGCTCAAACGTGATTTCAAGGAGTTCCGGGGTATCCGGGGTGTCCTCCAGCTCCGCTGTCAGCTCATAAGCCCCAGTCGGTGGTGCCGCCCATGGGTCCTCAATGACCCCACACTCAATGGCGCGGCCCCAAAGGTTTTGGTCGACGGAGTATGGATTTTCCAGGTTGACCGGTACGGGCACATCATGCTTTTTCGCATATTCGATTTCCTCATCACGGGTCCAAGACCATTCACGGACCGGCGCTAGCACCTCAAGGTCCGGATTAAGGGACTGGATGGAAACCTCAAAGCGCACTTGGTCATTTCCTTTTCCCGTGCATCCATGGGCGACGGCATGAGCACCTGTCGCTTCAGCGATTTCAACGATTTTTTTAGAAATCAATGGACGGGACAGTGCCGATACCAACGGGTATTTCTTCTCGTACATGGCCTGGGCCTGTAGTGCCAATAGCACATACTCCTCAGCAAACTCTTCTTTGGCGTCGATGGTGTAAGATTCCACAGCACCCACGGTGAGGGCTTTTTCCTTGATGAACTGGAGGTTTTTCCCTTCCCCGATGTCGATGCAGACTGCCACTACCTCATATCCTTTTTGGCTGAACCATTTAATGGCGACTGACGTATCCAGCCCCCCTGAGTAAGCTAAAACAACTTTTTTCTTTTCCATGTTAATTTCCCCTTTCTATTTTCCAATCCAGTTCCATCCGCTACTGCGTGCCGAAAACTTACCTCCATGTCGCCATTCTGTCGGAAACCCACCGACGCCATGACGCCCTTCCGGGAAATTTTCGTCACTCCGTGAACGAGCGGATTCCACCTTTTAGGTACAAAAAAACGCCCCTTGAAATTAATCAAGAGGCGATCGGTCGCGGTACCACTCTAATTCATCCTATGCTAAAAAAAGCAGGGACATCTTTCCCATTGTTAACGGTGGTTGGGGTCACCGGGTTGCCCTACTTTGGCGTTTAGCCATTTCAGACAGCCATCTCGGAAGTCCGGTTCATCAGCGTTTTAGTGCCAGGCTTCCACCCTCCCCGGCTCTCTTTGACTATCCCGCCAACTACTCTCTTCGTCGCAGATTTTTTCTGTTAGATTTATTATACACGCTCCATGGTTTAATGCAAGCTTTTTTTTGTTAAAACATGCTATAAAACGTTTTCCTTAATGGGAATGTGCGGTTTTTAGCAAACGTTTCGGACAAATTACAGCAGATTTTATCATAGCTTCCATGGTAGGATAAAAATTAAAAAGGGGAATTTCACCATGAACCTATTGATTATCCTGGGCGCTTTTTTCACGTTGTTTACGTCCGTCGGGGCTGCCAGCGGTTATTTGCTGATCTTGACGGGGCTTATCAAGCACCGGCCATTAAAGGAGGTTAAGGCTGCCCGTATCTTGCTCCTAACCTTGACCTTGTTGGAATTATTACAGGATTTTTCGTCCCTGCCACCCTTTTTGACAGTGCTTTTAGGCAATGTTTTGGCAGTCTTGCCAGTCTATTTGTTTTACCTCATCCTTAAGGGAGAGTATATGTGGAACCCCCGGCGCCAGGTGTTTGTGTTTTTGAAGCGCTATACGGTCATTGGAATTTTATACGTCCTGGCAGTGGCCATCCAAGGGATTACCGATTCCCTCCTCATCATGCGGCTAGCCATCAGTTCCACGTTTTACACGTACCTATTCTATGTGTTCATGACCCTATACGTGAGAAACCCAAACCGCAAACGTCTCGCTTTGCCGAAGTTGGCTGCCCGCAAGAAACCTTCCAAATAAGTACGTTCAGTTAGCATGATTTCACAAAATTTGCAGTTGAAAAATGTTATGATTTAGAAAAAGGAGGCTTAAAAATGAAATTGTCAGTTGTGTTGTTGACCTTGTTTTTAGTGGCGTGCGGCGGTGACGAGGAAGTCAACGTGGTTGAGCCTGAAGATAACGAAGTGGTGGAAGCCCTTGAGGAAGTCCCAGCCGATGATAAATTGTCCATAACCGGCGACCGCTACATCATCCGTGTAGGGGACACTTTGTCGGACATTGCCCAGATGGCGGGAATCAACTTGGAAACCCTCATGCGCTGGAACGTCATCACAGACCCTAATGCCATTTTCGTCGGGGAAGAGATCGTGTTGTCCGGGGCGCCTGTCATCGAGTATGCGGATGCGATTATTGCCAACGTGGTGATGGATACGAATAATTACTTAAATTCCCTCGGTTATGAAGATGCCCAGTATTTCAATCCGTCCTTTTTGAATGCCATGGACCTTGAAGCGCTTTATTTGCTATTTTTACGGGAAGGCGGCGAGCCCCGCAACATTTCTGCTTTCGCCAAGCATCTTTTTGAGCACGCGCCCCTGTTGAGCAATTGGCAGGAACTGGCCATGACCATTTATTCCCCATTGGGCGTCAACGCCTTTGAACCCGTCCCTGGCCGCCCAGGTTATTACTACGCCATTAATTCAACCCACTCCCACCCATTGGTTGGCATTATCAATGCACGGACCGGTGTGCTAGAAGAATAATACAAATGAAGCCCCCCATCTTGCAAAGAGCGCAAGATGGGGGGCTTTCCACTTAGTTGCCTTTTTCGACCTGCACTTTATGCTGGGCTTTGATGGCTTCCAGCAACCCGGGGTTTTCGATGAGGTCCCATGCGGTTTTGGCCAGTAATTCAGCAGTCAGGGCAATGGAGGCGAGGCCTTTTTTGCTTTTGGCCGCGTCCCGAAAAGCAACGGTATGCCCCGGGACGAATTCGTCGCTGATGGAAACGGTCGGTTGGATGGTAGGGATGACCTGGCTCACGTTCCCAACATCAGAGGAACCGAAGGAATTTTTAGCAGACAGATCAATATCGGTGTCAGGAATCCCTGTAGACTGGAAATGGCTCTTGAACACGTCGTCAAATAAAGGGGTGATGATGGTATCGTCCACAGCGTTTTGGAATAGCCCGAACTCGTGGGTACAACCTGTTGCCAAGGCTGCCCCTTTGACGATGTTTTCCACCTTTTCATATACTTTGTTCAGGGTTTTGCGGTTAGCAGCCCGCAGGAAAAAGCGGGCTGAAGCAAATTCCGGGATGACATTGGGCGCATCCCCGCCATGGGTAATGATGCCATGGATATTCACGTCCTTAGGCAAATTAAGGCGCAGGGCGTTGATGCCATTGAACACGGAAATCAAGGCTTCCAGTGCGTTGATGCCATGCTCCGGTGCAGCGGCCGCATGGGAAGCGGCGCCATAAAACTTAATGTCAACGGGGTCAACTGCCAAGCTGTTGCTGGTAGGCTGGTATTTGGTGGCAGGATGGGCGCAAAGGGCAGCATCCACATCGTCAAAAAACCCGTGGCGCACAAATGAGCCTTTGGCCGACCCATTTTCGCCACCTTCTTCACCTGGTGTCCCGTAGACGCGTACCTGCCCGGTTAAGCCTGGCAGGTTTTTGAGGGCAACGGCAGCAAGGGAGGAATAGACTCCATATAAATTATGCCCGCAACCGTGCCCCAGTCCTTCAAGGGCATCGTATTCCGCTAAGAACACCATCACCGGGCCTGGCTTTTTCGTGTCATAGACGGCACTGAACCCGGTCCTATGTCCCGCAACGTCACGGGTAACGGTGAACCCTTCCGCTTCTAGTTGCTTGGCGAGTGCTTCAAAAGAGTAAAATTCATAGTTGGACACCTCGGGATGGGCATGGATGTCCAGCGCCAACTCCTGATAGGCTTTCAACCGGCTGGCGATGGCTTCCCGAATCAAAGGATGGGACGGATTTGCTTTTTTCGTGTTTAATGCTAAATAAAGGTCCGGTACTGGGAATGTGGATTTGAAAGCTTCTGCTGACATAATGTTGCCCCCTTATAATATAACAAGCCCCTCAGGGCTTGTCGGCTTTATGTGATTAGTCGTGTGTGATTTTTTTAATGATGACGTTGCAGACGAACTGGGAAACAAATACCAACACAAGGATGATGGCAGTTGAAACCCAGATGACGTCGTCTTGGAAACGGGCATGTCCCCGGGCGATGGCCAGGTTTCCTAACCCACCGCCTCCGATGGCACCGGCCATGGCCGTGAACCCGATGATGGAAATAAGCGTGAGCGCCATGACACGGATAATCCCCGCCAGGCCTTCAACGAGGTAAACCCTGAAGATGATTCCTAAGTTGCTGATTCCCATGCTTTGGGCAGCTTCAATGACACCAGGGTCAACTTCCAACAGGGCATTCTCGATTTGGCGACCAAAAAACGGAATCGTTCCAATTACCAAAGGGACAATAGCAGCCGTAGGCCCAATGGTCGTCCCCACAATAAAACGGGTGAAACCGCTAAACAAAGTCAGCAGGATAATAAACGGGATGGACCTAAAAATGTTGATGAACTTATCGAAAAATTGATAGATGGATGGGTTTTCCAAAATGCCGCCTTTGCGGGCAACCACTAGGATGACCCCAAGGACCGTCCCAATCCCGCAACCGATGACTGCCGTCCAAAAAGACATGTGGATGGTCTGCTCGGTGGCAGTGATGAACTCCTGGGTAATGGGCATTACATTAGGTAAAAATTCATTTAAAATGTTGTACATCCTATGCGCCTCCTTTGACAAATTTCAAGACGGATTCCGAGTCGTGGCGTTTTAAAATGTTCACCTCGACACCGTTTTCCTTTAAGTATTCCAATGCTTTTTTGCGCTGGCGGGATTCCCCGGACAAGACGACAATCATTTTTCCGATAGGGACATCTTGCAGGATTTCGATGTTTCCGTAAAGGATATTGGCTGTCACCTGATAGTTGCTATATAAATGAGAGATGATCGGTTCATTGGTTTGAAATCCTAGGTAGGAGAGCTCCACCAACCACTGGTTTTCTTCAAGCTCGGAGAATTTCTTGTTATTTAAAATGGTCTCCAATGCATGGTCCATATGGGTTGCCGTCTGGATAAAGTCCTGGGTCAGCTTTTCTTGTGGCTTGTTGAAAATATTGATGCTGAACCCTTCTTCGATGACATGCCCATCTTCCATGACTGCCACTTTGGAGCAGATGTCCTTGACCACTTGCATTTCGTGGGTAATGAGGACGATGGTCAGCCCAAGTTTTTGGTTCAGTTCTTTTAAAAGCTGAAGGATCTGGCGGGTCGTTCGCGGGTCAAGGGCGCTGGTCGCTTCATCGCATAACAGGATTTTCGGGTCATTGGCAAGGGCCCTTGCGATGGCTACCCGCTGCTTTTGCCCACCGGATAGCTGGCTTGGATAAGCATTCAGTTTATCGGATAGTCCCACTAATTCAAGGAGTTCCTCTACTTTCTTGCGACGTTCTTCCTTGGATTTGCCTGTGTATTTCAAAGGAAATTCCACGTTTTGGAAAATGGTCCGGCTTTTCATCAAGTTGAAGTGCTGGAAAATCATCCCGATGCTTTTGCGTTCCTGGCGGAGAGCTTTTGGCGATAGGTCCAGTAGGTTGGTCCCATCAACAATGACCTCGCCCCCCGTTGGTTTTTGCAGTAAATTAATCAAGCGCACCAGGGTACTTTTCCCGGCACCGGAGTATCCGACAATCCCGTAAATATCCCCTTGCTCTATTTCCAGGTTAACGGCACGCACGGCGTTGACGGTGCGCCCTTTTAGTTTAAATGACACTTCCACATTTTTAAGTTGAATCATAGTGTTTGGCCTCCTTGTCCATTTCTTTACACAAAAAACCTTTCTATCGCAGGCAACAGAAAGGTTTTAAACATACTGATTCTATGTCCAAAGCTTTCTCTCATCTTTCCGGTATTATCCGGTAGGATTTGGCACCGTATCAATAAAATGATGGTTGCCGGGCGTCATAGGGCCTGTCCCTCAGCCTCTCGTTATAAGAGTAACATTTGTATTTGTTGTATTCAAAAATGATTAATATTGATATTATACATCACACATGAACGTTTTTCAAGGAAATTCGCCTTGAAAACGTATCACAAATGAGGCTTTACCGATTTTGTATGTACAGTAAAGCTAGGAGCACGACAGAGATTCCCCCAATAGCTAGCGATAAAATATTGATGAATCTCCGAATTTTAAGGTTATTTTGAAAAATTTTATGTAGGCACTCCCAGATGATGAGACCGATAGACCCACCTACCGTGTTGAGGAATAAATCATCTATGTCACTGGCTCCCGAAGCGGTTATAAATTGGAGGATTTCTATCAGCCCGCTTATTCCAAAAAGGATAGAAAGGAGCACAATTCCTCTTGCCCTATCCCACAAAATTTTTAGTTAAATGCCCATAGGGATGAACATGGCGACATTTCCGAGGAGGTTGATGCGACTGATGGCTGGATTTGGCCCGCTCATAAATTCCCAAATTTGTCGGAAGGGAACCAGGTTGACTGAGCGGAAGCTCCCCCCTCTTCGGATTAAGAGGGTAGCACTTGCCACTAGGAATAAATAGATGACAATCCCCGCATAAAAACCTATATTCAATACTTTTTTCATCTGCTACAGCCTCCACTCATTTGAACCTTCAGAAATATTATGGGAATCTTTTCCTAATCTATCCGCTTCAGAAAAAATAAGAATTTCTGCTAAATGCCCATGAAAAAAATCCCAATCCAGTCATGGGATTGGGGCGTGCAGTTTATTAATCATACTTCTTGGGAATCAACAACCAGGCAGCCGCATAAAGTAAAAGTCCACTGGCAACCGTTGCAAATCCTAAAATGACCACACCTAACCGGATAAACACCGCATCTATCCCTAAATATTCACCCACTCCTGAGCAGACACCGCCTAATATCGCATTTTTTTCATTGCGCCTTAACCGTTTTTCTTCCATGCTGCCACCTCCATAGGAATAATCCTTCGTCATAACATCCTATTCTATTGATAGCAAAAAAATTCCCCTTCAGGGAAGGGGAAAATTAATCAGAAGGGTTCTTCAGGGATGACAATCCAGGCGATGATATAGGCAAGGAAGCCACTCCCAAACACGAAGAATGCCACTGCCCAAAGCAAGCGGACCAGAGTTGGGTCAATCCCGAAATAATCGGCAATCCCATGGCAGACCCCACCAATAGAGCCTTGGCGCTTGTTGCGGTATAATCGTTTCATAAAATCTCAACTCCTCATAATCTAGTTTCGCTAGCCACTGCGAGCAAAAATTTGACCCTCCATGCCATCGCTTCTGAGAAACCCACCCAGATTCGATGGCATTCCAGGCACAAATTTTCACTCTCCGTTAACGGGCTTGCTACACCTTTTGGGTTTAATCTAGTTTCGCTAGCCGTTCCAGAATGAAAAGTAACCTTCCTTGAAATCCCCACTGGGAAATGCACCCAGCAGTGCTTCCACTACAGGCATACCTTTCATCCTTCCACAAACGGGCTTGTGGTTACAGTACTCGCTTCGCTCCGTGCTTCACCACAGAAAGAGCGTGTGCTACACCTTTTAATTTATTATACGCTACTCCATGAAAAAACTCCTCCGTCTTAGGGAGGAGTTTTTACGGAACGATGCTAAAATCTGTACTTAATTTGAATGTCTAATTATGATTAATCCACATAGACATCAGAGAAGAAGAAGCGTCCGCTGTTTCTTAGCCAGAAGCCTTCAACGTTATTGGAAACCGCTACGATGGTTTCCGTATTGTCCAAGAATACCCATGGGGCTTCTTCAAACAATATCTCTTGGGCTTCATGGAAAAGCGCAAGGCGTTCAGCATTGTCAAATGTTCTTGTAGTAAGCTCTAGGATTTCATCAACCCGCTCGTTAGAGAAGCGTCCGTGGTTATTTCCTAAGCCAGCCTGCTGTGTATGAAACATCGGGAACAAGGCGTTGTCAGGATCCCCTAGTGGGTTTGACCACCCTAGAAGGAACATGTCATGGTCTCCGTTGGACATAGCTTCCAAATACGTTCCCCAGTCCATAGTTACAATTTCTGCATCAATTCCGATTTCACGAAGTTGATTGGCAATAACCGTTGCCTTCGAGATACGGATGGCACTTTCTGAATTACTTGAAATAGTAGTGGAAAAACCGTCTTCAAGACCAGCTTCTGCTAGTAATTCACGGGCACGTTCAGGGTTGAACTCCCTTGGTTGGATATCATCATTGAATCCCCATGTCCGCTGGTTCATGGCTCCCCGTGCTACGACACCGACACCTTCGTTTAGGATTTCCACAAGGGACGGTACGTCAATAGCATAAGAAATCGCTTGCCGGACCAAGACATTGTCAAAAGGTTCCCTGGAATTATTAAAGCCCATATAAGATATCCCAAAATTCAATTGCCTCATCAACTGCAAGTTGGAATCATCTTGTACCCGTGCGATGTCCGCTGAGGAAACATCAAGGGCGATATCCACTTCGCCTGTTTCAAGGGCGATAATGCGCCCAGATGGTTCATTGATAATACGTAAAGTCAAGCCATCAGATGCCGGACGCCCCAAATAATAATTTTCAAAGGCTTCAAGCATAATGCTTTCACCCGGTGACCATTCAAGGAACCGGAACGGCCCGGTACCTACCGGTGACTGTGCTACAAATTCTCCTGCTTCCACTACAGCCGACTCGTTCATCATGCTAAGTGCCGGGTGGGTCATCCGTAAAAGGAAGGGAGATAACGGGATGGTGGTGGAAACTTTTATTTGGTGATCATTTAAAATGGTAAAACCGTCCGGGTCGATGTCACCCGCCAAAGAAGCAATCATCGGCGATGCCTGGGCACGGCTCAAACTGAATTTAACATCTTCAGCAGTGAAAGGCTCCCCATTATGGAAATAAACATCATCCCGCAGCGTAAATTTCACTGTAAGCTCATCAATTCTTTCCCACTCCGTTGCAAGCCCAGGAACGATTTCCAAATCTTCATCGACATTTAGCAAGGTATCAAAAATCTGACCGATGACTATCCGCGATGGAGCATCCGTGTGCGCACTTGGATCCAAGGTCACCGGGTTAGCACCCATGGCTACGGTCAGTATCCCATTTATTTCTTGACCTGCATTATTATCCCCTGTGGCGTTTCCACACCCAGCCAATGCCAATAGGGGCAAAAACCCAATCATTGTTAAAATTTTTCCTTTATATCTCATATAAATCACTCCCGTCAGACAAAAAACCACATTCGGCTAATGTATTTTTACCGTTATAACATGTTTCAAGCAGGGAGTCAATCCTTTTTTCTCATAAATTATGAATCGCTGAAAGAAACAAATGGCATAGCCCTCACTTTTTCCAAATGGACTCAAAAAAAAGAGCAACCGAAGCCGCTCTGCTAGTTTAAACCAAATCCGTATGATTCAAATCAATCTTATACCTAACGTCCTTTCGTTCCACAATAACGTTGATTTTTGCACGCAGGTCGGGGTCCTCGCTGATTTTTGCCAGCAATTCGTTGGTTGGGTTGATGGCATACGGGTAGCCGACGGCATCGAACATGGTCAAATCCCCAGTGGTGTCGCCGTAGGCATAACTTTGGCTTAGGTCGATGTCGTATTTTTGCTGGAGGTTGGTCATCGCCTTAATCTTGGATTCAGAGTCCCACATAGGGATGATGTCCCCTGTATAACGGCCTTTCTCGTCCAGTTCGTAAATCGTTCCCCGAAAATCGTCCATCTTGTATTTTTTAGCCATGTTGCTGACCAACTCGTAGGGGGAGCCAGAAATAGCGATGATGACATGCCCTTGTTCCCGATGCCATTTGATTCGGTCCCTTGAAAACGTGTAGACCCGGTCCCCTTTTTGGTTGATGACCCGGCTGGCAACGTAATCCACATGCTCATGGCTAAGCCCTTTAATCGCCCCGATAAAAATCTCAATCATCTTCAACAGGTAGGTATCATAGTCGCCTTCCCGGCGGACCCAACGGTGATAAGCCGGCTCTACCTCATTGCGCCAGACCTCTTCTTCAATCAACTCATACCTCAAGAATTTTTTGAACAACTCGCTGATCAATCCTTCCCGGTAAATCGTCCCATCAATATCAAAAAACGCAGCAATCCTGCCCATATGGCCTCACCCCTCAAATTTATTACTATCATTATACTCTAAAAACTCCTGGATTAAAACATTTTTTTCGGAATAAATGCTAACCTAGTTACTTGCTGTGAAGCGGCTTACGGTCAATAGCCTCCCGGTAAAATCCTGCCCGTGCGGTTGAGAAAAAAGGAATCAGGTAAAAGCCAATCAAGGTTATGTAAGCAATCGTTAGAAGAATCAAGAACCCGCCAACCTGGCTTGCGGGAAATGCCAAAAAAGCAATTAGCACCAATCCGACAGGGATGGCAACAAAGGGCCAAAAAGATAGGTAAAGCTTAAACAACCGAAGCCTCTCCCCCTTCATGGCATCATAGCTTTCCTTCAAGCACTGGACGATGCCCCGCTGCGGGTCGTCTTTAAGCAGGTAGATGGCTTGCGACAAGGACAGCGCCATCCAGATGCCGGGAAAAACCAGCAGGAGCATCCCGATGACAGTCGCCGCATAAGCTAAAAAAGTGACCGCTGCGACTTTGAGGTAATGGCGGGTGAAATCCATGATGTTACGGTACATCAGGGTTTTTTCGTCCCAGATGTCAAGGAAAAACCAGTGGATGCCCGTGGTGAACGGACCGACGATAAGGGCTGTCACCAAGAGGTTCCACACAGATTGGAGATGCCCTTCCGGCACAAATTCGGGCACGTCAAAGACGCTGCTGACGACCCAAGTGATGAAAAATGCAAAAATCCCAAACTTCCAGTTGCCTTTCAGGGCAGCCTTGGCTTTTAGTTTTAATTGTTTTGTGTTCACATTAATGCTCCTTCCTTGAATAACTCCACCCTCGATCGCCATCATAAATCATTAGGCGGCTCATGCCACCGTCGATGGGAGGGGGGATGTCCCCTTGCAAAAATAAAACATTTCCCGGGAAATTCCCCAAATATTCCCCCGCCTCGATGTCGATGGTTGCTACTTTCGCACCCGCCTTGGCGAAGGCTGACACCAGCGCCCTGCCGATGCCATTGGCACCACCCGTTATGACGACCACTTTATCTTGATAATCCATGGCTTCGACCCCTTTCCCAACTAATTGCTGATTTGCGACCTGATTTGCAACTTGCGAAACTTAGCGGGTTTTTACTGATTTTTGCTATCGAAAATTCATTTCCCGAAGGACTTTGGCATTATCCAACCATTTCGGCACTATTATGACGGCTGGTTTTGACAAGGTTTTCGGCGATGCCCCAAAGTGGGAATGAAATCCCTAAAACCTGCCAATTCCCCGGCATTCCAAAGTTTCCGGCAAGAAAACATTCCAATCGATGCAGTGCCACAGCATTTCCCAAGAAGGGGCAAATAGGTATCCTTTCCTCTATTATAGCGTAAAATAAGGCATTAAAACAGGGAAAACAGCAAAATCTGCCACAATCAGGAAATCTATCAATTTAGGACTAAAAGCGACAGGCTGCCCTTTGCCGCCCGCACCCCTACCGAAAACCGCAAAATTAGTGTAAAATAGACATTGGAGGATATTATGAACGCTTTATTAGCTACTGTCAATGCCAAATACATCCACACCAACCTGGCACTGCGCTACATCAAGGCCTACGCCCAGCCGGAATTTGACCTGGAGCTGGTGGAATATACCCTTAAGGATACCGCCATGAACATCGTTTCAGACCTTTACCAACGAAAGCCGGACGTGGTGATGTTTTCCACCTACATTTGGAATGTGACCCCGACCCTTGAAATCTTGGATCTGTTTAAAAAAGTCTGGCCTGATGCCCTAACTGTGGTTGGCGGCCCTGAAGTGAGTTTTGACGTTCGGGAACGGCTCCTTGGCTATCCCCAGATTGACGTGATTTGTATGCGGGAGGGAGAGCTTACAACAAAATTATTGCTTGAAGCGTTAAGGGACGGCAAACCACTGAGCACCGTACCTGGCATCGCCTACCGTGAAGAAGGCCAGGTAGTGGTGAACCCTTCCTCCGGTTATCTGGATTTGTCCAGCATCAAAAGCCCCTACCGCTTCCCCGAGGACATCCTCCATTTGCCAAAGCGGATTACCTATGTGGAAACCAGCCGGGGCTGCCCCTTCTCCTGCCAATTCTGCCTTTCCTCCATCGAGCATGGGATGCGATATTTTGACATTGACTGGATTAAAGGAGAGCTTCGTTATTTAATGGAACATGGGGCAAAGGTCATCAAGTTTTTGGATCGCACTTTCAATACCAATAAAAAGTACGCCATGGAGATATTTCGCTTCCTGATTGACGAACACCGCCCCGGCTGCGTGTTCCAATTTGAGATTACCGCTGACATTATGCCCCCCGACATCATTGAATTTTTGAATGAGCATGCCCCGCCTGGGCTCTTCCGCTTTGAAATCGGGGTCCAGTCCACCAATGACCTAACCAATGACATCATCAAGCGCCGGCAAAATTTCGGGAAGCTCTCCCACATCGTCAACCTAATTGAAGATGGCGGCAAAATCGACCAGCATTTGGACCTGATTGCGGGGCTTCCCGAAGAAAATTACCTGTCCTTTAAAAAGACTTTCAACGATGTGTTCGCCCTTCGCCCTGAGGAACTGCAACTAGGATTTTTGAAAATGCTTCGTGGGACAGGGCTTCGGGCAAGGGCTGCCCAGCATGGCTACGTTTACATGGACCACCCGCCTTATGAGATTTTGCAAAACGATGTCCTAAGCTTCGAGGATGGGGTGCGCCTGCGCCAAACGGAGGATGTCCTCGAAAAATACTGGAACGACCACCGCATGGATTTGACCGTGGAATATTTGGTTGCCAACGTGTTCGACTCCCCCTTCGAGTTCTTCCAAGACTTCGGGACCTACTGGGAAGCACGGGGTTGGTCACGGATAGGCCACCAACTGCCAGACTTATTCAGGCGCCTCCACGACTTCTTGAAAGACCGTGGAACCCCCGATTTGGACGTGGTTTTAGGCATTATGAAAGTGGACTACCTCTCTGGGCAGAAACTTAAGCCGAAAATTTGGTGGAAATCTGCTAAAACCAGCCCTTCGTTATTTTACGGGGAATTGGTAGGCAATCCTGGCATACTAGGCGCTGAATATTCCAAGGCACCCCTGTCCCTCCAGGAACTCCATAAACACACCCTCGTTGAAGAACTCCCCTTTGATTACAGCCATTTCAAATCAACAGGGAGAGTCTTGCATTCACCCAAAAAAATACTCTTTTATTTTAGCCCATCGGAAAGGAAGTGCCTCGTTTATGAAGAAAGACGTTAAATTTTCGGTGCTGGACTTAGTGCCCATCGTGGAGGGGAAAACCGCCAGGGACGCCTATTTGGACTCCATGGAACTGGCCAAACACGTTGAAAAATTAGGTTTTGAGCGCTACTGGGTCGCCGAGCACCATAACATGCCAGGCATCGCCAGCGCCGCCACCTCCGTCGTGTTAAGCTACATCGCCGGAGCCACAGAAAAAATACGGGTGGGGGCCGGAGGCATCATGCTTCCCAACCACTCGCCATTAGTCATTGCCGAACAGTTCGGGACCTTGGAAGCCATGTTCCCGGGGCGCATTGATTTAGGGCTTGGGCGGGCTCCGGGAAGCGACGGGAAAACCGCCTTGGCACTTCGCCGCCACCGTGAGGATTTTCCTGCCCTGCTGACCGAGCTCCAACATTATTTTGAAGGGCTGGCACCTGTCAAGGCTGTTCCCGGGCATGGGACTGAGATGCCCATTTGGCTTCTTGGTTCCAGCGACTTCAGCGCCCAATTAGCGGGCCGGCTTGGACTCCCATTTGCTTTTGCCACTCACTTTGCACCTGATAACACGTTGGTTGCCTTGAAAAAATACCGCGACTCCTTCGTTCCCTCGAAGATTTTACAAGAGCCCTATTCCATGATTGCCATCAACGTGTTTGCATCGGACGACTCCCGCCATGCTGAGAAAATCGCCACCAGCTCCCAGCAACAGTTTTTGAGCCTTATCCGCAATACTCCAGGGAAAATGCCACCACCGGTCGACTCCATGGAAACCATCTGGAATGGCATCGAAAAATACCATGTCTTAAGCCAGCTGTCCGCCACCGTCATCGGAAATCCTGAAGAGGTCCGCGAAGGCATTGAGGAATACTTGCAAGAAACCGAAGTCGACGAATTGATGATCGTTACGTCTTGCTACCACTTAGAAGACCGGCTAAGGTCATATGAAATCATAGCCAACCAATTTTTAGCATCCCAAAGAAAGGCTTCGCTGTAAACGCAAACCCTTTCTATGAGAGTGCGTGTGAAAAACCTGAGTTTACAGAAATTTCATGGGCTACACAAGAAAGCACTCCTAGCGTGATTTTGGCTAGGAGTGCTTTTTCTCAATTCTTGAATTTCTTGATGGAATCGCAGACGCATAGGGCGAAGGCCAGGGAGAGGAACGGGATGATGAACCAGTAGGTTTGGTTGCCGACCCAGTTTAAAAATCCTGCGGTGTAAAGAAGCCTATCCGTCAGGAAAAACGTCAGGAAGGTGACAATCGCTGCGTTATAAGCGACATTGGCGATTGCCATTTTCCTGCCTGGCTGGGCGACGGTGATTTCTAGGAAGATAAAGGCAAGCTGCATGGCTCCCAGCAGGAAAATGAAGGGAAGGTACAACCGCAACCGCTCTTGGTCAAAAATCGGGATGGACCCTGCGCCCTGTGGGTAGATGGCGATAATTTGCGAAAAGAACTGCATGAGAAAAATAACGGCGAGGGTCAAAAAGGCGTTGACCCCTAACTTGGTGATTTTCGGGACCGGTTTTTTGGCTGTTTTTGGCTTGGGGATAATCAGGATGCTTTCCGGCATAGGGACATTATTTTTTTCCAAAAGTACGAAAAGGACCGTGATTGCCAAGACCACTTGGATACCCCCGTTCAGTGGCCGAAGCAAAAGGTGGTTTAGCATGTATTTGCCGAGATGAGGAATTTCATCAGTCAAAAATAAATGGGCGCCATTCACTAATAGCATCGCCACATAAAGAATTGGGAGGATGCGCTGCAAAAGGGCCAGGTACTGTGGATAGTAATTGGGGCCAATCAAAAACTGGTTGGTGCGAAAGACCCGTGCGAAATCCTGGGGACTGCCTAGTTTTTGAAGCTCGCCATGGATATCCATCTCCGTATAATCTTCTGGAAGCCCTTCCTCAATCTGATGCCTGATGATTTTTCGGGCTTTATTTTTAAGGCTGCCTGGCAAATACGAGGCCACCGCCTGAATGTATTGCTCAATAAGGTCCATGTTGACGCCCCCTTTCCATTTATGATTTTATGACGGGTGATCCGGAAATATGCTACTTATAATTTTTCTGGGAATGTCGCATACTAGTGGTATCCTAATTTTGAAGGGGGCTACCCTATGATTCGCATTCAAGGGCTGACAACCGAAGGCGTTGTTGTCACCATTCCTGCGCTAGAGGACACCTTAAAGGAAAATATCCGCTGGTTTTGGGTGGATTTAAACTCCCCATCCGAAGATGAAAGCCGCGTCTTAAAGGAGTTTTTTGATTTTCATCCGTTAGCCATCGAGGATTGCCTGAAATACGCCAACCGCCCCAAAGTGGATGCCTATGCGGATTATTGGTTCGTAGTCTTTAACCGCTATCATCCCCACCGCTCCAAGCCCGAGGAATTCAACGTGTTTTTAGGGGAGAAGTTTTTGGTAACCTACCATGCCGAAGCGGCTTACGAGATTGACCAACTGTTTCAAAATGGCTTTTCCCCTAAATGGGAGACGCCCCATCATGGCTTCCAGGCGATTTTTGAAACGCTAGTCAACATTTTATTCGCCCCCCTTTACGAGATTGAGGACCAGTTGGCTGAGTTTGATGGGATGGTTCACTACCCTGCCCTGAAAAAAACCATGAACGAAGTCTATAAAATCCGCATCAACCTGTCCAAACTTAGAAAAACCGCCCTTCCCATGCGTGATTTGTCCTACCGCGTACTCAACATGGAAAACATCGGCATCACCGACGAAACCCGCCCTTACTTCGGCAAGATTTACAGCCATTTGGCTCAGTTGAATGAAATCATCGAAGATTGCCAGGAACTGACGGCCGACATCCGGGACAGTTATTTCTCTTTAAGCGGCGAGTACCTGAATGGCATCATGAAAACCCTAACCCTAGTGTCCATGTTCTTCATGCCATTAACCTTCATCACTGGGTTATACGGGATGAACTTCACTTATATGCCGGAACTTCAGCTTCGTCATGGCTATTTAATGGTATGGGTAGCCATGGTGGTTGTGACAATCATTATGTACGGGTGGTTCAAGAAGAAGAAATGGTTTGAGTAAAGCGCATGTCAAAAGAGGTAACCTTCAGGCGGTTACCTCTTTTTTGCAGGCATTTAATTCCTTCTCACCCAGCTGGCTCCGAAGCCGCCCCGCCCGAAGTGGGCTGCCATGACGGGACCGATTTCGTTACTGATGTGGACGGTTATTTTATCCCCAAGTTCAAGTTCCATCGACCGCTTTAATTCCTCGGCTGTTTCGATGGCATTGACATGGGTAATCCTGACGGAATGTTTCCCATGGTTTAACACATCCCTTGCAAGGGTATCCACCATCCATTTCAGGACTTTTTTCTTCGTCCGCACTTTTTCGACCACGTCTAGGCTGGTTTCAGCATTAAACCCTAAAATAGGTTTGATGTTGAGGAGATTGCCGATGGCGGCTTTTGTTTTGCTCATGCGCCCGCTTTTGACGAGGGTGCCGAGGTCGTCGATGGTCAGGTAAAGCTTGGACGTTTGTTGATTGAATTCAATCAATTGGATGATTTCTTCGAGTCTTTTTCCGTCTTGGATGGCCTGGGCGACTTGCAAGACGGCGTTTTCCACTCCGATGGAGGCGGTGTTCATGTCGTAAACGGCGATTTTTTCTGCCCCGGATTCAAGGGAATCTTTGGCTAGGCGGGCTGCATTAACGGTGCCGCTCACTTTTTCGGTGCAGTGAAGGCTGAAAATATAGTCGTATTCCTTTAAAAGCTCCGTGTAAACGTCCATAAATTCTTTGGGTGCAGGCTGGGAAGTCGAAAACCTCCCTCCTTGGTCAATAGCCTGGAACAGCTTTTCATTGTCCACTTCCACCAGATCCCGAAAGGACTCCCCGTTAATAATCACATTTAAATAAACGTAGCGGATGTTTTTGTATTTATCCAAATCGGCTTTCCTCAGGTTAGTAATGCTGTCGGTCACAATGGCAATCTTCATCGAGTGGCTCCTTTCATGTGAAATAAATGAACAAGGTGTTGATTTTTACCCCACATCTATTGTATAGTAGTATTATAGTTTAATTCCGATAATTCATGCTTACATTTTTTGGGAAGGGAGCGGTTATATGAATGAGAAAAAACGGGAACAAACCAAAGCCATTATCAAGGAGTGCTTTGCCCAGTTGGTTATCGACAAGGGATTTGACTCGGTAACGGTCTCTGATATTGCGCGGGCGACCAAATTCAATCGAGGGACTTTTTATTTGCATTACCTGGACAAGTTCGATCTGCTTGAAAAACTTGAGGATGATTTGCTGAAAGGCTTCAAGGAAAAATTCGAAGCGGGCGTCGGAAAGACTTATGGCCTTTGTCTGATGCATCCGGACACTATCGTCAGCGCCATGAATTTTGCCCTGAAAAACAACCTGTTCATCAAAGCGCTTATCAGCGAAAACGGGCCTTTGGGCTTTATTGAAAAATTCAAGCTCATGCTTCGGGAACATCTTCGTACCCAGCGGGCTTATTTAACGACACTAAGCCGCCGGTTTGGGAATGTGCCGAAAGAATATGCAGAGGAAATCCTGTTGGCAAGGGTGACCAGCATTTTAGCACTATGGATGAAAAAAGACGTCAGTGAAAAAGAAGAGCCACGGACCATTGCAGATATGATTGTACGCTTTGCGACAGACCCGATTCGGGCATAAGAGATTAAGTCCCCCCACGAAGAAATCCACTTCATGGGGGACTTTTAACGTTTATCGGACTTTTTCAATTTATCATCACCGACAAAAATAGGGTAGGACCGAGCGTTTTTCTCGTTCCTACCCTATTTATACTATTCAATAACCGCTCCTACTTCCAGGCTTTCCCCGTCCCTAATGACACTTAGGGAAATTTCATCCCCGATTCGGTATGCAAAGAGGGCTTGCCTGAAGGTGTGGATGTCCCCCACCTCGGTATCCCCGATGTGGGTAATGACATCACCGGCTGCGATGCCCATGGTGTTTGCCAGGCTTCCCGGGACAACTTCGTTGACGAGCACCCCTGTCGTGACCGCTTCCGGTAAACGAATGGCTTCTAGCACTTGCCTAGGTACGGCTCCAAGACTGACCAGACTCACCCCTAAAAGTGGTCGGGTCACTTCACCGTAGGCTTCCAAGTCGGCGATGATAGGCAGGGCAATGTAGGTCGGGATGGAAAAGGACATGCCCTCCACGGCAGACTGGGCGATTTTCATGGAGTTGATGCCCACGACTTCCCCCGCCAGGTTAATGAGAGCGCCCCCACTGTTACCGGGGTTGATGGCTGTATCCGTTTGCAGCACGGTCATGGACCAATTTTGCCGCTGCCCGGTGGTGGTGGAAACGATAGGGACAGGCACTTGGCGATCATGGCCGGATACAATGCCCATGGTTACCGAACCGGCAAAATCAAGCCCTAATGGGTTCCCGATGGCGATGACCGTTTGCCCTAGCCGCAAATCCTCCGTCTGCCCAAATTTAGCGACGACACTGGCTTCAAAATCTGGAATGCGTAGGACGGCAATGTCTGTGTACACGTCGTAACCGACGATTTCAGCGGTTTTTCGGATCTGCTCACTGTTGTTGAATACTACCTCAATGCTTGTCGCCCCGTTGATGACGTGTTCGTTGGTGACAATGTAAGTGTCCCCATCCCGCACCTCGTACACAATCCCAGAACCGCTTCCTGAAGCCTGTCCCTCGGTGCTGAAACTTCCAAGGAACCCTCCAGGCCCACCAGTGGTACTCACGACCCCGACAATGGCTTCGGCGACGGATTCAATGGCTTCGATTTGCGCCTGCTCCTGATTGCCGAGGACGATAGGAGCCACCTCGGCTACGGGTGCTAGCTCCGGCACTGCCCCGCCTACATTTTGGAACCAGGTGAAAATCCCGGCGGTTGTCAAAAAGGTCACGATGACGGTACTGAAAATTTTCATTATTCATCACTCCAATCAGTATTTTATCTGACCTTATTATAGCCCACCAACCCACGCAAAGTTTCCGAAAATTTGTGGCAAGATTGTGGCAAATCTTTTTTGGGAAGTGCTGCTAAAACCTTCCCGTGGTATAATTGGAAAAGTACATATGGAAGGGGCTGAACTTATGGAGAATAAGCTAATTTACATCGCTGAGGATGAGAAAAATATCCGCAACCTTATCAGCTCTTTTTTGGTTACGGAGGGCTATGAAGTAGGGGCTTTTGAAACGGGGGACTTGCTTTATGGGGCATTCCTTGACAAGCCTGCTGATTTGGTCATCCTTGATGTAATGATGCCTGGGAGCAGTGGTTTTTTGATTTGCACGAAGCTTAGGGAAATTTCCAGCGTCCCTATTATTATGCTCACCGCCCGGGATACGGATGAGGATTTCATTTCGGGGATTTCCCTCGGGAGTGATGCTTATTTTACGAAGCCTTTTAGCCCTGTTAAGTTGATTATGCAAGTGAAGGCCATGCTTCGGCGGGTGGAAATGGATAAACCCCAGCCAAAAGATTCCCAGCATTTGGAGTTTGGGGATTTGGATATCCATGTTGGGAAATTGACCGCCTTTTCCCATGGCAAGGAGTTGAAGCTGACCCAAACGGAGTTTAGGATGCTGGCTTTTTTAGTGGAAAACCAGGAACGGGCGGTTTCTAGGGAGGAACTCCTCAACAAGGTTTGGGGCTATGATTCGGTGATTGAAACCCGTGCCACCGATGATACGGTGAAGCGGCTCCGAAAGAAATTAGCCGATAACAAAAGCCTCGTACAAGTGGAAACCGTCCGTGGTTATGGCTTCAAAATAAGGAGTGAGGGAGCATGCAACCCAAAAGTTTTGCCCATCGCTTGATTTTAAACTTCACTTTCGTGGTCTTTTTCGGATTTTTGGCGGTGTACTTTTTGTTCAACTCCTTGATGGACAACCACATCCGTTCGGAGGCGGAAGCAGAGCTTGACCGGGAAATCATGACCGTCACCGAAACGGAAATCGTCCCTCAATTTCGGGCCACTCCATGGGGGCATGTGGATATTTTGTGGGGAACCCCTGTGCGGACGACCCGGGAAATCCTCAATGTGAATACCATTATTGTGGGCGATGATGGGCGGGTGCTATTGACGAACCCTTTCATCAGTTCCGAAGAGGAAGATATTAGCCGGGTGGAAGCCCTTGTTGGTTATTTCAATGCCCATAAGGGGCAGTTCCAAGAAAGCGGGAAGATGATGCGGGTGAACCATGAGGGGCATACGTTTTACATGCGGGCCACTCCTCATTACCTGGCCCAGTCTGGCAGACTGTTTCCCATTTACGTGCTGATGTACACCGATATCACGCCCGCCATGAACCTGAAAATGAGCATGAACCATACCCTGCTGATTTTATTGGCCGTTTCCGGCATCCTCACATTAGGGAGCTCCATTCTCCTAGCGTCACGTTTCAAAAAATCCATTGAAAGCATTTCAGCACATGCCCAAATTATCGGTTCGGGGAATTTTGAGAGGGCTTCTGGGAATTTGAAATATTTGGAGTTTGATGGGCTTCAGGGGAGGATGAACCAGATGGCGGCGATGCTTGGGGCTTATGAGGCGCAGCAAAAGCAATTTTTCCAAAACGCTTCCCATGAGCTTCGGACGCCGCTGATGTCTATTCAAGGGTATGCGGAAGGGTTGCAACTGGATGTGTTCGAGGGGCCGGTCGCGGCTGAGGTCATCTTGGAGGAGAGCAAAAAGATGGCGGATTTGATTAACGACATCCTGTATTTGTCCAAACTGGGGACGGAAGGGAATAGTGGCGGGGAGCATGAGCGTCTAGATGTGGGGCTGATAGTTGGCGATGCCCTGAAGCGGGTTGAAGTGTTGGCGGATACTGCTGGGATTCAGTTAGTTTGCAACCTTGTGGATGATTTAAAGATTTTAGGTAACCGTGACCGCTTAGAACGGGCTATCCTCAATATTTTGACCAATGCCTTGCGGTATGCAAATACTACGATTACGGTGGAGTGCCAGCAACTGGGAGATTCCATTCAGGTTGCCATTTCTAATGACGGCCCACCTATTCTGAGTGCTGACCTTTCCCATATTTTCGAGCGTTTTTATAAGGGTGACGGAGGGAATACTGGGTTGGGATTGGCGATTACGAAGGAGATTATCCAGGAGATGGGCGGGAGTATTTTCGCTGAGAATTTGGATAAACGGGTGCGGTTTTTGGTGGTGCTTCCTACATAAAAAGGAGGAAAATTTGAAATGACAGAAAAAGAAAAAATGCTAAACGAGCAGTTGTACCTTTCCAGCCACCCAGAATTGGAAAACATGCGCCGAAAGGCCCGCCAATTAATAAGGGCATTCAATCAATCGACTGAAGAGGAAGCAGAACTCCGTACCCAGATTCTCAAAGAACTATTCAATTCTACTGGGGAACAACTTTACATGGAGCCGCCACTTAGGGTTGACTATGGGTGCAATATTTCCATTGGGGAAAATTTTTATGCTAATTTCGACACCATTATCCTTGACGTGGCGCGGGTAACGATTGGAAAAAACGTGATGTTCGCCCCGAGGGTTGGTATTTTCACTGCGAGCCATCCCATTGATGCAGGTGTACGGGTCCGGGGCTTGGAGTTCGGACAGGAAGTCACAATTGCTGATAATACTTGGATTGGGGCAAATGCCATTATCAACCCGGGTGTTCGCATCGGTTCCAATACCATAATCGGCTCGGGTTCTGTCGTCACCAAAAATATTCCAGATGGTGTGATTGCTGTGGGAAATCCTTGTCGGGTCCTTAGGGAAATCACAGATGCCGATAGACAGCACTGGGAAGCCTTAGAGTCGGATTATTATGGTTCGGCAAAAAAATAACATTCGCTTTCTTTTCGCATAAAAAATCTGTACCATTTTTTTAACGCAAAGGGTGGTTGGACGAATTTTGTCCAACCACCCTTTGTCTATTATTTCTTCCGGTTCACAATCTCATCTTGCATCATAACAACGAAATCAGTCAGTGGCAATGTTTCGCTGTCTTGTTGGCCATAACGGCGGAAAGTAACCTCTTTGTTTTCTTTTTCTTTGTCCCCTAGCACGATGGAAACCGGGACTTTCTTTGTTTGGGATTCGCGGATTTTATAGCCCATTTTTTCAGCACGGTCATCCAAGGAGAAGCGGATGCGGTACTTGCGGAGTTCTTTGGCTACTTCTTTTGCGTAGTCTAAGTGGTAGTTGTTGTTGACTGGGATGACAGTAACTTGGGTCGGTGCTAGCCATAATGGGAACGCCCCTTTGTAACGCTCGATCAAGTAAGCAATCAGGCGCTCGTAAGTGGAGGCAAGCCCACGGTGGATAACGACTGGGCGTACTTTTTCCCCGTTTTCGTCCACGTAAGTCAGGTCAAAACGTTCTGGAAGCAAGAAGTCTAACTGTAAAGTACATAAAGTCAGGTCATGACCTAAAGCCGTCTTAATCTGGATATCCAGTTTCGGGCCGTAGAATGCAGCCTCCCCTTCCGCTTCAATAAAATCTACATTATCTTGGCGAAGGGCATTCCTTAACATATCTTCTGCTTTGTCCCACATTTGGTCATCATCGAAGTATTTCTCTTTATCCGCTGGGTCGCGCAATGAAAGGCGGTAGTAGTCTACGTCAATGTCAAAGTCCTTGATAACCTGCTGAACCATCTCTAGGCAACGGCTGAACTCGGACTGGATTTGGTCTGGGCGGACGAAAATGTGTGAATCCGTCAGGGTCATGGCACGGACACGCTCAAGCCCTGTCAAAGCCCCTGATGCTTCATTACGGTGCTGGATAACCGATTCCGCATAACGGATTGGCAGGTCGCGGTAAGAGCGAAGCTGTGTTTTATAAACCACCATGTGGTGAGGGCATGACATCGGGCGAAGCACCAGTTCTTCGTTTTCCATTTCCATCGGCACATACATGTCCTCACGGTAATGAGCCCAGTGCCCGGATGTTTTGTAAAGTTCAACGGAGCCCATAACCGGGGTCACAATGTGTTGGAAGTCATAATCTTCTTCCAGTTCCACGATGTAGCGCTCAATTTGCTGGCGGATTTTCGTACCGTTAGGAAGCCAAATCGGAAGCCCCTGTCCAACCAACGGACTGAAAGTGAAGAGTTCCAATTCCTTGCCAAGCTTCTTGTGGTCACGTTCCTTGCGTTCTTGTAAAATTTGAAGGTGGTTATCCAACTGCTCCTTTGTAAGCGCAGCCACCCCATAGATGCGAGTCAGCATTTTATTATCGGAATTCCCGCGCCAGTAAGCCCCAGCCACACTCAGCAGTTTGAAATGCTTGATTTCTTTGGTATTTGAAACGTGGATTCCTGAACATAAATCGGAGAAATCCCCTTCGGAATAAACGGTAATCACTTCACCCTCCGGTATTGCGTCGATAAGTTCAAGCTTATATTCATCATCGGCAAAGCGGGCTTTCGCCTCGTCTCGGGACACCACTTCGCGGATAACAGGAAGGGCTTCCCCCACGATTTTTTTCATCATTTTCTCAATAGCAGGCAAGTCCGCTTCCGTGATTTTGACTTCGGTGTCAATGTCATAGTAGAAGCCATCCTCAATAGCAGGCCCTACTCCAAACTTAGCGCCTGGGTATAACCGCTTAACGGCAGCAGCCATCAAATGGGCACCGGAGTGGTTGATGATTTCCCAGACTTCAGGGCGGTCATTGGTAATCAGTTCAAGTTTCGCCGCTTCTTCGATGGAGCGTGTCAAGTCATGAAGCTTTCCGTTCACTTTAGCAGCTACTGACTTCTTCCGAAGCCCCGGCGAAATGGACTGGGCAATGGCTTCAGGCGTAACCCCTTGTTCGTATTCCTTCACGTTGCCATCTAAAAATGTAATTTGTATCATGTCTACAACTCCTTCTGTTTGAAAATTAAAAAAGCCGTTCCTAATGCCCAAGTGATTTTCTTGGGCATTAGGAACGACTATTGGGTCGCGGTACCATCCTAATTCCAGGCATAGTTGCCTAGCTGCTCGATTGGCCTTAACGGGGCTAGCGGGATTCCCTTTCGGGTCCGGTTCAAAGGGAGTAATTTAGCCTATGTGCTTAAAGACCTTCCAGCCAAGGGTCTTCTTTCTGTAAAGCAATCTAGGTAAACCATGTCCTTATCAAAACCTGTTTTGTTTATTATGTTTATCATTTTAATCCAATTCGACGTAAAATGCAAGTTTTTTTACAACTTTTCCCGATAATTTGTACCTGCCAGTTTGACCGGAGTGGTAAGGGCCTTGATCCGTTCAAGGATCCGCGCCCCTTTGATGGCCTCCACTTCGCCTTTTTGAGTGACGGAGAAATGTTGCTGAAGCTCCTGATAATCTAAATTGGATGTGAAGAAAGTGGGGAGTCCCTGGTGCATCCGGTAATTGAGGATACGCCCCAAGACTTCGTCACGCATCCAGCTGGTCATGGATTCAGAACCGATGTCATCAAGCATGAGCACCTGGATTTCCTTCAACTGCTCTACTTTTTCGTAGCTGGAGCTGTTCGGGTCGTTAAACCCTGCTTTGATTTCCGCAATCAGTTCGGGAAAATAAACAAGCCCGCAAACCACACCCATACGGCTTAAGGTGCTGGCGATGGCAGCCAGTAAATATGTCTTGCCCGTACCAAAGGGCCCATGAAGGTAAAGCCCCTTTCCTTTTTTGTCCATTAAGTAGCCATGGATAAACATGAGGGCTTTTTCGTGGGCAACTGAGCGGCTTGGATCCATAAAAAAGTTAGTGAAATCGGCCTTTAAAATATCCTGTGGCATATGGAAACTGTGGATATTCTCTAAATGGGCCTGGTTTTTTTGGTAGTTGCAAGGGGCATAGGACACCTTCAGCCTGCCAAGATGAGGCGAAAGCCTTGGGGCATGCCCCTTAACCGGTTGCCGGCATTCGTTTAAGGAACGGCACCCCTTGCAAAGCCCATCCCCACGGACAAATTCATCTAAATCCGAGATGAAGCTCGGGAGCAAATCCATATCGACCTGCCCCTCGTTTTCCTTGAACGCCTGTGATATTTTGGGCATGTCCAGAATTTCCCGGAAGGCTTCTTGGGCCCCTGGGATTTGGGGCATTATTTCTTTGATGGACTTCAAAATATCACCTCGATTGCGGTACCTCTAAGAACTTGCTTTATTGAAGTTCTTAGAGGTGCCCTGTATTTAGTATTTGTTGTTGCAGTTCTTTCATCTGCTGGATTTTTTTCTGGTCTTCTGCTGTCATGGCAACATTTTCCGAAGCGGTTGGCTGGTTCAACCATTCTGGGACCGGTTCTTGGCGGATGGCCCGTCCGCCACTGGCAAAGCGGGTAGCGGCTGGAATTTTTTGCTTTTGGGCCCGTTCCTTGTTGCCTTTTAACACGGTCCTGACCTGTTTGATGGCTTTGTCCACCGAATCTATTTTCTTGCGTTGCCATTCCCCTGCGATTTTTTCCACTAAAGGCTTTGGCAATCGGCCATCGGAGATTTTAAGGACGTAGTCCAATAAGACATTGACCACCCCCGAAAGCATTCCCTGATCCACATAGAGCCACTCAACCAAAGTCCTGTCTGCCGGTACCGGCTCGGCTCCCCCTGATTTAGCTTTCAAAAAATCCAGTGGGTTTTGAGCATAAAACCTAAGCAAGCGTTCCTCTTTCGTTTCAGCTTTTTGAGGAGCATTCGGTTCCACCAGCGTGACTTGCAGCGGCTTGCCTTTATTTAGGAATTGCCAATATTGCTTGGCGTTTTTTCGGATGGTGTCCATGTGGATGAAGTTGTCCCCGTCCAGGCCGTCGATAATCAGGCGGGCCAGTTCGTGCTCATCCAGTTTGTACAAGAAGGCGATTTTGTTGATTTCAGCCAATAATTTTTCGGATAAAATCCCATCGGATACATGCTTTTGGCGCAGGATGGCACCCAGCACCTCGTGATCGAAGGCGTACTGGAGGTTGATTCCCTGGGTAGGTTCTTGCCCTGGAAGGGGGTTGATACCGATCATCACATTGCTGGTCATGAGGGAAGTGGTATCGAACACTTCGTTGAAGCTTTTGCCGATGTCTTGGCCCCTGTCATCAAGTGGCGGAGCGACAAATAGCTGGCGGAGTTGCTGGTAGTCGGCGTTCCCAATTTTCACGCATAAAAAAGCATTGATGATGCCGTCGCTAAAAAACCTGGCGGGAGTCAACGGCTGCCGAAGCTCATAGGTGTAATTCCCCCCATCCATCTGATAGGTGGACATGAGCCCAACCCCTTCAAGCTTATGGCGGCACTGTAAAAACTGCTCCATGCTAAAATTTTGGAGCTGGATGAGGAAATGATGGGTCAGCGCGGTGCCCTTTAAAGAGGACAACATCATATAAAGCCCGAGGGCCTCTGCCCCGATGAGCGGTTGGTAAAGGAGGCTTAACACTTTGGCATCCTCCGGATAAACACCGAAAGAGCAGATGGATTTAAAACTGGTATTCGGTTTTATCATGGCGAATTTGGATTCCCCTTTACTTCTTTATGGTCATTAACTGCTTATCCAATTCATTGTAAAGCGCTGCAATAATTTTTTTTCCTTTTCCGAAGGAAAGTGCACCCGTTGTGTTGACCGTAAAGTCAATAGTGGTTTCAATAGGGGTGATGTTAATCATGCTGATGATGATTTCCCCGTCTTTACCTTCAAGGAGATGTTCTTTTCGCTCGTCATCTTCGTGGCGGATGGCAAACCCCAAACCCTTGGCAACCTGCATGACTGCTTCCTTCGCCACTTTGTAGTTGTTGCGGTAATAACGGGTGGCTAGGGCCGGGTCTTGCGCCCCATCTTTCGTTTCGTAATGCTTTGATATATTTGCTAAAAATCCCATTTTAAGACCTCCTTTAATTTTTCATATTCCCGGCGAAGCCCCTCTAGGCTCCCACCGTTGTCAAGCACATAATGTGCACGTTTTCTTTTATCCTCCAAACAGCCTTGCGATGCTATTTTAGCCTTGGCGTATGCCTCATCTATCCCGTCCCGCTCCATAAGCCTTGCAAGCTGCACTTCCCGGGGGGCATAGACCACCACCACCTCGTCCACCAACGTTTCAAACCCGCTCTCAAATAACAGCGGCACATCAAGGACAATGATTTTTTCTCCCTTGGAACGTGCTGTTTCAATCCCTTGATTTAAAGCGTCCCTTACAAGGGGGTGGATTAATTGATTGAGTGTTTCCTTTGCCGTTTCATCCGTAAATATAAGCTGCCCCAATGCTTGGCGGTTCAAACTACCGTCGGGATTTAGCATAACACCCCCAAAAACCTCCTCAATTTGGCGAAGCAATTCGGTTCCCGGCTGCTGAAGGCCATGGACGATGGCATCCGCGTCAAGGACAGGTATCCCATCCTCCAAAAACCACTTGATGACGGTGCTCTTCCCTGTGGAAATACCACCTGTAAGCCCTATTATTTTCATAATGGAACCTCTGTTTTAGGTAGCTTCTGGCACCTCGGACAAAGATATGTCCCCCGCCCACCGACTTTGATTTTCTCAATCACCGTCCCGCACATCGGGCATGGCTCCCCCTTCTTCGTATGGACTTTCAGCTCGTTTTGAAACGTCCCCGCCACCCCATGCTCGGAAGCAAACGTCTTAATGGTCGTCCCCTTCAACTCGATGGCACGGCTCAAAACTTCCTTCGTATAGTTTACCACATCCGTCCGCTGCTTGTGTGTCAAATTTGCACTCATTTTCAGCGGATGGACACGGCTGCGAAACAGCACCTCATCCACATAAATATTCCCAAGGCCCGTCACCACGCTTTGGTCAAGAAGAAGCGATTTAATCGGCTTCTTCTTATGCTGGATCTTTTCCGTGAAGTATTTGAACGTGAATTTTGGGTCGAAAGGCTCGAGTCCGAGGACTTTGAACTGGCTGGTGGCTTCAAGGTCGGTGTTTTTTGGATAGAGGTGGAAGGTCCCAAATTTTCGCACATCGTCATAGTGCAAAGATTCCCCACTGGCTAGTTGAAAGGTCACATGGGTATGCTTGCCCCGTTCAGGTTCCTTTTCATGAAAGAAGTATTTCCCTTCCATCCGCAAGTGGGAAATCATATAAAAATCCGGGAAGTGAAAGATTAAATGCTTGCCCCGGCGGGTAATATCAAGGATGGTTTGCCCTTTAAGGAACTCCTTGAATTCATCAGGAGTTACCACTTTAATCATTTTATCATGATGGACATTGACCTGTTCAATGGTTTTTCCACGGACATGGAGGCGAAGCGCCTCCTTGACCGTTTCCACTTCTGGTAATTCGGGCATAACGTGATTCAGTCCTTTCTTTGGGGATTACCTTAAAATGTATTTAGCCAAAACCCGTTGGATAGCGAAAATATCGGCTTGGGTGTGGGTGCGAAAGATGAATAACCCTGTTTTTCGTTTTTCCAAGTCTAAATACCATTCATCTTTCCGTACATTGTGGCATGTGATGGCATATCTGCGGATGGAGGCGTATGGCTGTATTTCATATTCCTGGAAATAGAGCTCCCCCTTTTTACGGAATTTGGACTCTCTTGTAATCATCCGTTTATTCGTTAGCGCTATCAGCCACTCTTTGGAGTCAAATGCCAACTCCACCCGCTCCCCTTCAATTAAAATCTCATCCAGAGCCCGCCTTGCCATTTCTAGACCCATCTGCTTCAAGCCCATATCATTTTCCTCTTCGGTTTTCTCCGCTTTTCTTATTATTTTGCCTCCCATTTATCATTTTAGGTGGTCCCATTTGGTTAATGGCTCGCAGCATCTCGTTGACGCTTTCGGTCATTTCTTGTTTTTCTAGCCAATCAGCATCCACCCATTGGCAAAAACGGATAACTTCCCCTAAGTTGCCACGGATGCGACGTACCCTTCCATCCAAGCATAAAACGTTGATCCAAGCCCGATGCTTTCTGCGATTCAGGCTAAGACTAACAATTTGAGTAGCAAACCCCTTTTTAAACGCCAACAGGGAATGACCGTCCACACTGATGTACCAGTCATCCCCAACATAGAACTCCGAAGTAATAAGGCGATTGACCCCCTTAACCTTCATTCGGTAATCTGGGGCTTTTAATCGTACCCCTCTCACCTCCTCATCAAAATCGAAGCGGTAAAATTTTTCCTGCGAAACCAAATAACGAAATCCCTGCCATATTCTTGGCAGTTGCAATAACAAAATCAGGGTCATCACCCAAATCCCGATGAATATCCGATCCAAGGCAGATACAGTCGTCGTGGTTTCAGTCCCAAGCAACGATATCACAGCTACGGCAATCAATGAAATCGCGACAGAAAACCCCCAAGCCCTGAGTATTTTTTTTCGCAATGCGCTCTTCGACACTAACATCTGCTTCCTCCAAATTTGATGATTTTATTGTTTGCTCTCGACAAAGTGTGTCCCCCTACTATATTTTATTTTAGAACGGGTACGTGCCGTTGGGATGGCATACTTATACTTCTCGTAGGGTTTCCTTACCCATGCACGAAGCAGGTTCACATTGCAGTAATTCCCGCGGATGAGGCGCTTGCTTCCATCAGCGCAACGGGCGGTAATTTGGACCCGCCCCCTCCCTTTGCGCTTTAATTTTTCAAACCCCAGAACAAACCCACGCCGAAATGCCCAACACTCGAACCAGTCTGAGCTGATAAACCATTCTTCTCCAACAAGTACTTTCCCTTCATATCTGGGGGGGGGGAAAAGCCATGCCCGCTAATTTTTCCTGAGCCTTTATATATGCCATTCCCCTACGCATAGAGGGCAGGTTGCTGACAAGCAAGAGAGCTGTTAGGTACAGAAAAAAGAACAAGCTTCCACCCGCTATGATTAAAAAATCTATGTCCCGGTCACCCCAGAAATACGCCACTGCTAAAAGGGCGAACACCATCGTTGCTAAAACAGCACTTAATTTCACGCATCTAAACAGTATTTTGAAAAGCAAATGTTTTTTCATGGTGTCCACTCTCCTATTTTCACCAGTTGTTGGTATACGGGATATCTGGGGCGAAAGTTAGTTCTAGGTCATTGGGCAGATGAGTGGATTCATTTTTACTGGTGAGCCATCTATATAAAAATTCGACGATGCCCATTTCGTAAATTTAGGCATCTGAATCCCACATTCTAGAACCACTGACAATGATAAACTTGTTTTGTCTGTCATAAAATAAGTAGTCCCCATTGTCGGTAATGGCGACTGGAAGCAAGCCGCCTTTGTCGGGATAGATGGTACAGAAGTCGGCTGCTTCTTTACCATCAGCATATTCGCACTTGGCGTCTTGTTCTTTTAAATAGTTCCAAGCGTCCCTTATGACTTCGGCTTCATTGATATATGGTTCTAGCCTGTCATCAAAGGTGTCTAGATGTAGGCAAAGTCACTAATTCTCCCTGTACCATAGATGTTAATAAAGGCTTTGTAGTCTTCTGGAAATTGAATGGCTAAGGTTTTTTCTATTTCCGACCATTTTGTCCCATCGCCCGTACAATATGCAGTATCTGGTATTTTCAGGATACTTTTTAATTTTTTGAGATACAATGTCCGCCCCCCTCTTTCTATGGGATTTCAAGGTGAAAAACTGATGTGGCTTGACAGTATTTCGAAAAGGCCGTCAAATGCACTTGCAGAGTATTCCCCATTGGCTTGAAGCTTACATGAGTATTGATTGCTGTAGTTATAGCTCCCGCGAAGGATGGTTTCTAAAGTAAATTTCATTGCCATTCCCAAAGCCCTTTGTTCCTCCTTTCCACTTCAATCAAAATCCCCTTCCAACCTTGGGTCATGTTCCACGCTGACAATCACAATGCCGTAGTCTTCCCACAGTTCCTCGGTAGAGAGTTCCTCGCTCAAACGGCTAGGCACGCCAGGGAGTGGCTGATTGTCGAGAATGCTACGGATGACCCTGGGATTTTCCATTCTTCCCAAAGCATTGTTGCGCTCCCTGCCGCCCACTAAATATAATCCATCCAAAAACTGGCCCAAATCGAGGACGATGGCTTCTTCTTCGTCACGAAACAACTCAACCCACACATCATTAGGTTGACCATTTTCAAAGGTATAACGCCAAGCGCTAATCCATTGGCCATCCCCCACTTCATTGACCTCCCATCTGACACCATGGTACATAGCCCAAAAGGTATCTTCCACGACATGAGTTTCCCCGCCCACTTCGTAAGTGAGCCGAATATCGAAACTGGCGTCCCGCACATTAGGTTCAGACGGACGGGGAAGACGCCATTCTGTACACGAAGGGATGGTGCTTGAAGAATAACCAAGCAGACAACTGGGACTCCCTTGTGTCCACCAGAAGAAAAAAATAAACAGCATCGCCACAAGACCTCCTAAGCCCCACTTCATCCATTTATTTCCCATGAGTATTCCTCCTACAAATTTTTTCATGGGAACCTTCCCTTAACTTTTAGAAATTAGCGAAAGTGTCGCCCCTTCCAATGCCTACCTCATGCCGAAGGTATGAGGCATGCTATTTCGCTTCGTACCAACTCGCCCCTGATGACGACTCCACTTTAAGTGGCACATCAAGTGCAATGGCGTCCTCCATGGTCTTGGTCACCAACTCCATCATCACCTCAAGTTCATCCATCGGCACTTCAAAAATTAACTCATCGTGTACTTGAAGGAGCAATCGGCTCTTGACTTTTTTGGCCTTCATGGCATCAGCGACATCAATCATTGCTTTTTTGATGATGTCTGCGGCGGTTCCTTGGATGGGGGCGTTCATCGCGGTCCTCTCCCCGAAATTGCGGATGTTGCGGTTGCTTTGCGCCAGTTCCGGGATGAAGCGGCGGCGATTGAAAAGGGTGGACACGTAGCCATTGTATTTGGCATCTTGGATGGTATCGTCCATGTACTTCTTAATCCCGCTGTACGTCTCAAAATAATGCTCGATAAAATTGGCGGCCTCCCGCTGGGTAATATTCAAACTCTCCGACAGCCCAAAAGCACCCATCCCGTAAATAATCCCAAAATTGATGGCCTTGGCATTCCTTCTATGGTCGGAGGTCAAGGTTTCTTTCGTCAACCCGAAAACGTCCATGGCGGTTTTGCTGTGAATATCCTCCCCTTTTTTGAAAGCGTCCATGAGGGACTCTGTTTGGGACAAATGGGCCAGTATCCGAAGCTCGATTTGGGAATAGTCGGCACCTAAAATAACCCAGCCATCCTCGGACGGTATAAATGCCTTGCGTATCATCCGGCCTTCTTCCAAACGGATGGGGATATTTTGAAGGTTGGGGTCGACGGATGACAAGCGACCCGTCTGGGTCAGGGCCTGGTTGAAGATGGTATGGACTTTCCCGTCCTCATAGACCGCTTTTTTCAACCCTTCGATGTAAGTGGAATGAAGCTTCGTGAGGGTTCGGTATTCTAAAACTTTGCCGATGATGGGATGTTCATCCTTGATTTTTTCCAACACGTCGGCGCTGGTGGAATAACCGGTTTTCGTTTTCTTGCCGGAGCTTAACCCCAGGTTTTCAAACAGAATTTCCCCCAGCTGTTTCGGGGAGGCGATTTTAAATTCAACCCCTGCCAGTTGATGGATATCTTTTTCCAGCCCTTGGATGCGGGCTTTTAGGTCTTTGCCCATGGTTTCAAGAGTACCCATGTCAAGTTTCATCCCTTGGAACTCCATATCCGCTAACACATATGCCAGGGGAAGTTCAAGGCTTTCATATAAGCGGAGTTGTTTTTGTTCGTCCAGTTTTTGCGCGGCGACCGTTTTTAGTTCATGGACGGCTTGGGCGATGGAAACGCTGTGGCGGGCGATGCCTTCCACATCGGTTACCGAACGCTTGGCACCTTTCCCATACACTTCCTCATCATAAAGCACGTCCCCGGAATAGTCGTAGTACATGGCGACTTTTTTGAACTCTGGGCTTGCCTGGTTGGGGTCTAGGATATAAGTCATGAGCAATAAATCAAAGTCAACCCCTTGCAAATCAAACCCTCTCCATAAAAGGGCAACCCTGGCGCGTTTCAAATCAAAGTTAGCTTTGGAGATAGCAGCATTCCCCAAAAAAACCATGAATTTAGGGCTTTGGGCAGCAATTTCAAAAGGTACAAAATAGCTCTCGGTATCGTTGACCACGGCAATGCCCAAAATTTCAGCATCGTGGTAATTATCCTCAAAAATTTCAACGTGAATCGCAGATGGGCCATACGCCATTTTTTCTAGTTCTGACACTTCCCCAACGATTTTCAGGGGAAGTTCTTTTTTGGGCTCGGTGGGCTTGTTGGCGATGACCAGATTTTTTAGGAACGTGTTGAACTCCATTTCCCTGAAAAACACAGCCAGCTCCTCCACATTTGGGCCAATGTATTCCATCTCATCAAAATCCGGAACCCCAGGCACATCGCAGTGGATGGTCGCCATCTGTTTGCAAAGGCGGGCCTGGTCCATATTGGCCTCCACTTTCTCCTTCATCTTCCCTTTCAGCTCGTCCACATGGTCTAAGAAATTCTCCACGGTCCCATATTGCTTCAGGAGTTTGATAGCGGTTTTCTCCCCTACCCCGGGAATCCCAGGCAGGTTGTCGGAAGGGTCGCCCATGAGGCCTTTAAGGTCGATAATCTGCAAAGGGGTCAGCTCGAAGCGCTCCATGACGGCACTCGGGGTAAAGGCTTCCATGTCGGTCACGCCTTTTCTCGTGATGTGGACCGTCGTCTTATCCGTTGACAGTTGGAGTAAGTCCTTGTCCCCAGTGATGAGGTGCAGTTGGTCAAAACCTGCTGTTTCTCCCCGCTTGGCAAGGGTTCCAATGATGTCATCCGCTTCATAAGTCGGGATTTCCAATCGCTTGACCCCGAGCAAGTCCAGATACTTTTTTATCAGGTTGATTTGGGAACGAAGCTCGTCAGGCATGGGCTTGCGGCCATCCTTGTAAGTGTCTAAAAATTCATGGCGAAACGTGGTTTTCCCCGCATCGAAAGCCACGAACATGTGGGTATGCTCAAAGTCCTCCATGACTTTTTTCATCATGTTGATAAACCCAAAAAGCGCATTGGTATAAACTCCTTGGCTCGTTTTCATCAAATTACCGGTGTAAGCGGTGGCATAATAAGCCCGAAACATTAAACTATTTCCATCAATCAATACTAAAGTTTTCATGGTATCATCCGTCCTGTAGCTGAAATGGAGTAGCCTTTACAGAACTATCCCACTTGCGTATTATCTCTAATTTTATCATAGTTGCGGGGAATTGGGAAGGAGCTGTCATTTTTCCCTCTAAGCCGTGTCCGATAAAATCCGTTTTGCCAAATTGGTTTTTCCTCATTTTTTAACAAAAGTTTATGATATAACCCGAGTTTTACACCCGGCTCCGAAAAAACTCTGTCGAAAAACATCTGATATCAAGGGTTTTAGGGGTTGAAACCCGTTTCATTATTTGATATAAGTGATATACATATATCAACATAGGATTGGAACGGGAATTATGCATATCGAGAAAATTAAAAACAACGGCGTCGATTACCTGCGCCTTTCCAAGTCGCACTATGACAGGGAACTGAAAAAACAACGGAGGACGGTC
>Ga0268261_10000191_pt1 | contig 38009 bp, 23 predicted proteins | sample TergutNc150P1_FD_190353 | JGI IMG/M metagenome (GOLD analysis project Ga0268261, IMG submission 190353) | Nasutitermes corniger P1 segment gut microbial community from laboratory colony in Florida, USA - Nc150 P1 (SPAdes) (version 2) | ecosystem: Host-associated > Arthropoda: Insects >... | reverse complement strand
ATTGTAAATTAGACATTATTTTGTGACGTAATTAATGTACAAGGTATATGCTGATGCCCAGAAACCATAAGGTTGTACACCTCGACAGAGGTCAAACAGTATGACAAGGACAGTTATTGTCTCATGGGGAAGTAAGAAACTGAAGTGACAAAGTACGGCTGAAAAACACAACAATTACGGTATAAAAAGTTAGGGTAAGAAGCGTCACTAGGTATCATTGGCAGAGGTATTGGAAGAGGACTGCCAAGAATGTTCTTATCTTTCGAAGGGAACTCACAGCCATGAGGCCTGTCGCTATGTTGATAGCCTACACTTTTGTTTTGCACCTACAAGGTAGGATGGTTTATTTTTGAGTTGACTAAAGTCTGTGGTAGTTATGACCAGTGATGAAGTCCGTACTTAGGGAATTGTCAGACTAGGGCCAGAGGCAACTTCTCTCCTTCTCTTGCCAATGTAGTTACATTTTGTGATATATTGTATGTTATTGGAACCACCTTATACACGGCTGCTCTCTTCAGTCTCACTAAAACCCATGCCCCGAGCCTATAAACATGGGAAATTATAGAGACTGGTCTCTCGCAGTTCCTACAATATTCGTTATTACCCACCCAAGAAATGGTGGCACGCTACCGGATCTGGACACCGGAGTCCGAGTTCGAGTACGTGAAATCCCTCCCATAGTGTACCATGTTATGACATTCCAGGACCAGCTTAAAGTACCGAAGGTTTGGGCCCTTGCGACACAACACCGTCTTTAAGTGGGCAGAAAAATTGGCTATAAAACGGCTCCAAATTATATTTAGGCTTCATGGAGTCAATTCCGATCCTGCAATTGGATCGACACACTTGGAGCTACTCTATGTTTCCCTTGCGGAGCTCCTATAAAAGATATACTCATTTTCAAGAGCCATTGTTGTATTTATTCACCTCCTCTTTCATTAATTCATCTATCCCGTTCAATTCTCACGTAGTCCCCATTTAAGGAGCTCTCCCCAAAAAATGAAAAAAAAAACAGTCGCCGTCCGCACAGCCCCAAGCAGACAGAAGGCCTACATACAATGGGGTACGGACTGGTTCCGCAAGGAAAGTACAATGGTACTAAGATTTTTTTCAATATATCCTTGGTTTATTCGCTATATTATTAATATCAAATAGAAACTAACAGATACACATTAATTCACTGCAGTAACTTGTGATCGGCACGCACGCACAAACACTAACACACACCACATTTGTCCGGGCTGCTAAAATAATCGGAGCAATTCAAGTGGACAAAGTATTTCATGTTTAACCACGATTTGCCAATATTACGGTTCAGACTGTTAAAATGTGTCGGCCCTTACAAAAATAAACAATCCTACTGGCCAGTCGACATTCATCTTTATCACAAGATCTCCTTATCTCTCTCACACGTCACACACCTGCAACAGTGTGTCGCTAGGCTGGTGACCTGAGGAGAAATAACGGGGTCAGCCGACAGGATGTCGCCTTTCCTAGGCAAACTTTTAATAATAACTTCTATATAAGTTTCAAATAAAAGCCTTCCTGCTCAAGGTAGCCAGTTCCCGCGATCGAACCTAGAACGGGCGGCCATACTAAGGCAAAATTACAAGTACCACTGATACACTGTTCCAGTCCGGTAACTTCAGGCTCGCACTATGTAAGGATGATACAGAACACAACCTGATTACACAACACAAGTACGTTAACTGCACTCTATTAATGTGCACACACACATAGCCTTCATCTGTTCAATAGCAATATTCATTTCACTACCATACAGCCCCTCCCAATCTGTCACTTACAAGCTCGTAAATCCATAGTCGCCAATCCCAGTGGCCGCGCGGTCTAAGGCGTAGTTCTGCGGCAGCGAGGTTGTTCGCAATGCGAGTTCGAATCTTGCCGGTGACATGGATGTTTCTCATGTGAAAGTTTGCGTTGCGAGGGGCCGATCCCTCGTCCAGGGGATTCCTAGAAAATGTCTGTGTGTGTCTCTGTGTGCAATCAGGTTCAATAGAAAACAAAACCTAAAATGAGTAGGCAGATTAGGTCGAAGTAAGAAAAAGGAAGGACAGATTGAAGGAAAGAACTCCACAATTACAAAGAAGACATTGATAACGCCAAACTTGCACACTGCGCAATGCAGAGCCCAACACTGATTAAGTCAGGTGATTAAAATTACATTGTCATAAAAGATCTGATATTTGTAATTTTAATTTTGATTCCAAATTTGCAGCGAATAAGGCATATACTGAAACAAGTTACAAAAAATCTGACTAAAAAGTCAATGTTCATTTCATCAAAAGGGCTTGATAAAGGGGAGAAATTGATAACACTTTGATAGGAATACCTACACATAGCTGACAGCCTCAGGAACTAGACGTACACGGGAGAAAATATGAAAAATAAACTAGAAGAATCAGGTTTGTAGTGTATGGAATGGACAAATCAGTCAAGCGTTGGGCTGTTTTGAACACGGTAATGAATATTCCCGTTATAATTAAAATACTTCTCAGAGGAGCCATTAGCTTTCCAAGATGTAGAAATCCTACTAAAACACCCTGTATTACTAAACGTGTGCCATTACAACTTTGTTCACTCCTCCGTCACAGAAAGTTTCATTGTTATATAAATGACCTAGCGTTCCATTTCTTTATTTTTCCACATTTTAAGTTTCCTTATTGATCTTGTGTTCTGTAGGAGGCAATACCCGTGACGTAACAGCAAAACAAATGGACGGATCCGTTCCAGTATTTTGATCCACTGTAAGCAGTCGGTATATACATGCTGCTTGCAAGTTGAACATCGCCTTACAGTAGCTATCATAACGGTTAGTGTTGCATTGCAAAACCTCGGAAAGTTGGCTACATTGATTAAATAAATTTGAGGAGAAAAATAAGTGATGTTTTTTTCTAGTACGCTGAGGCGCAGTTGGTTGAGGCACTGCACTACAAGCCGGAAGGACGCAGGTTCATTTCCCTATGAGGTCGTTGGTATTTTTCATTTACCTAATCCTTCCGGCCGCACTAGAGCCCTCGAATCGACTCAGGTCCGGCCAGAAATGAGTATCATAAATACTTCCTGAAGGTAAAGGCGACTGGTGCGTTGTGTTGACAACTTCATCACCTTCGTTTTCTGACTGTCTTGTATTCAACATCCTGGAACTTTATGGGGCTGCAATAGGAAAGTACAAGGAGAGTTTAACGTTAGTTTCTCCTGTGCGGCCCACTTCCTTCAGTCCAGTGGTTCTAAAAGTTGGCCATATGGCCTCCGAGAGGGCCGTGCCAAGCTTCTAAGAGGCCACAGTAACTCCTGAGTTCGCCAACGAAAATTCACTGCCCCATTGAAATATTTCAAATTTTAAAACTGAATTGAAATTTCCCTTCTCCCCTACATCCCCCGCACTACAGAAGATAAGTTTTAATTTATTGATTTTCCCACATCTCCTCTACTAGAATCCGGTTCCATCTGGGTGACATATTTGCTGTCAAATATATGCAAACTCCTCACTAATCTGAGGAGAGAAGATACATTTTAACCGGACACTCAACAATTTAAAAGTGTTTCTCAGGCCTAAGGAACACATTGAGTATAATGCCTGTTATTAACAGAATATTTTTACTTGCATAAGTAAACAATGTGCTATATCTAAATAAAATATTTAAAAAATGTAGAACTGTAAGTAATAGTAATGTCGATTTATTCCAATAGTCAAGTCAACAATGTGGAAATAACGTAACTATTTCTAATAAGTAGGAGCATCTACTAAAGGCGGAGCGCAACACACATAAAACAACCGAAGGGGGGAGGAGGGGGAATCGTTAGGAGAAAAAAAAACTTACGAAACACTCGTTTAAACAAACATTTGATGTGACGTGGTCTGTTGACAGAAGTACCGACCACTTTGGACAAACTTCAGGTTGATAATTTTCAAACTGTATTTGTTCAAAGTCTGGGCATTTGAACGTAACAAGATAGGCAACATACGCATAAAGCAGCATTGTATCTGTACCAGTAGGTTTTACACATGTTCTATATCGGGGATGAGATGGAACTCATGTTCCATCTCATAACCGATAGCAGCAGTTGGCAGCAGCTGTTTGACATATACCGTTGCTGTTATACGCAGTTTTGAGCTCCTGATGAAGGACGGAAAGCCCGCCCGAAACATGTAGAGCGTTTTACAGGAATACGTAATTTGAGATAACAGGTGCATCTTGTTGGTTGTACTATACGAATAACTTAGAATGAACGGACATATGAACATTAAATCCAAGAATCAGGCTTGCAGAGTCTGGAATGGACAAATCGGGCAAGTGTTGGGCTGTTTAGAACACGGGAATGAATATTCGAATTACAAATAAAATACTTCTCCGAGGAACCATTAGCTTCCCAGGATGCAGAAATCCTACTAAAACACCCTGTATTACTAAACGTGTGCCATTACAACTTTGTTCACTCCGTCGTCACAGAAAGTTTCTTTCGTTATATAAATGATCTAGTGTTCCATTTCTTTATTTTTCCATATTTCATGTTATTTTATTGATTGTATGTTCTTTACGAGGCAATACCCGTGACGTAACAGCATGAGGGTACGAGGGTTAGGAAAGTTAAAACCAGTGAGGGGAAGTGAAGGCGATAAAAAGTAAAAAGTGAATGGAAGTGAGGTGAAGGTAAGTGAGTTGTAGATATGAAGCGCAAAGTAAAGTGAAATGTAGGGTTGACAGGATAATTAAAAAATAAAGTAAAATAAAAATTATGTGAAGTGAATTGGTGAGAAGTTCTTTAGGGCAGCGAAGGGGTTTATTTCTTTGGAAATAATTTTGGAGATGAGAACTGTAGTGTCTAGTTTAGTGATGTGAAGTGAAATAGAACGATAGGAAATGTAAATGCGTAAAGCTAAATGAGACTGTAGTGAAATGTAAATGAGAGGAAGTGAAGTATCGATAAGTGTAGTGAAGTGTAGTTGGGTGAAGTGTGGTGAAGTTTGGTGAAGTGTAGTGAATTGTAGTTGGGTGAAGTGTGGTGAATTGTAGCGGAGTGTTGCAGTGTAGTGATGGTCTTAGCAATAAGGTGTCGAACATTGTTAGATGACTTACGGATAATATGAAGTTCATGCTTATATGTATTTTACTATTATCACATTCTATCTTATTCTTTAGGTTCTATTTTTTATCAACACGTATATGGTTATATTCCTGTTCAATAGTGTAATTTATGTATTTTTATTGTTATGACTATGTATTCTTATTGTATGTTTATGTATGGCTACCATGACTGAGGTTTTTCCGTGTTTTTTCCTCAGTTGTAAGGCAAATGCCAGGGTAAAACCCGCAAAGACGGGGCACGGCCCGCAATCTTCCTAATTTTTGTGTTGTTGTATGTATTGTTTGTTTTGTGTCGTTCTCTGTATTGTTTGTGTGTATATGTGTACTGTACTACTGCCACTGGGTGGCTACCCAATTGCAGTTAAATATACCGTATCATATCAAAACAAATGGACGGACCACTTCCGTACTCTGACCTTCTGTAAGCAGTCGGTATCAACATGCAGCTTGCGTGCTGAACATCGCCTTGCCGTAGCTATCACAACGGTTAGTGTTAAAATTTAAAACTTCTGAATTTTGGTAACGTTGATTAAATATATTTGAGCAGAAAAGTAATTGATGTTGTTTCTCCAGTATGCGGAGGAGCAGTTGGTTGAGACACTGCACTACAAGCCGGAAGGACTCAGGTTCGGTTTTCTATGAAGTCGTTGGAAATTTTCATTTACTTAATTCTTCCGGAGTAAGTAAACAATGTGCTATATATTCTAGTACATAATTCCACGAACATTAGAAGAACATTAAATGTGCTATATCTAAACAAAATATATAAAACTAAATAAAATTAATGTCAATTTATTCCAGTATTTAAGTCAACAATGTGGAAATAATGTAACTATTTCTCATACGTAGGAGCCTCTACGAATGGTGGAGCACAACACAGATAAAACAAGCCAGGGGGAGACGGAGGATAGTTAGGAGAAAAAACAAACTTAAGAAACACTCCTTTAGACAATCATTTTTTGTGACGTGGTCTGTTGACAGAAATACCGACCACCTCGGACAAACTTCTGGTTAATAATATTTAAACTGTATTTGTTCCAAGTCTGGGCATTTGAACGCAATAAGATAGGCAACATACGCATAAAGTAGCGTTGTTTCTGTGCCCCTAGGTTTTAGACATATTCTGACTTAAAATAAATCGATACAAGTCTGTTTTGCTACCTGCCGCAAAGGGACCTTCAAGATATTTGCACTTTTCAATTGCATGTAACTTTGTCATACAGACGCCATGATCTACATTTCGTGCACATAGTCTAGAAATATCTGAGCAGCACTTAGGTGTAACTTTGTGGCCCTATGTTTTCATAAATCTGCATTTCCTCATACTGCGAGCGGTAATGGAAGCAGTACAGCACGTAGCAACAGTTACATGTGCATTGGATAGTTCTAAAAATGGCTGTAGGATACAAATAAAATGCCTTCTGTCATTTGGAGTGGAAATTTGAAAACTGAATAACATATTTTGAAATTCATATACGACAATAATTCTCTATTACCAACAGTGCCCTTACAAAATTTGTTCACTTCTGTGTTACAGAACGCTTGGCCCGTGTTGCTGAGATTTCATGGACCTCAGTAGCGCATTTCTGCATGTACTCCTAAGCAAAGGCCCTCGGAAATCGATCGCCGTTCAGTTCCAGAATAGTGTGTATCAACCTACGTCGATAACATATGATTTCAAAAACAGCTTATCGGAATTTATACGGGCATTGGAAACAGTTCTAGGTGATGACGTAGTGAAAGATCACGTGATTACGTACGTGGGTGATCTGCATATTCATTCATCAAGCTTCTCTGATCACCTAGACCAACTGGATCGGGTTTTACATAAACTGACTACAGCAGGTTTCACTATTAACGCTTCCAAATTTAACTTTTGCAAGCAGTAAATAAAGTTTTTCGGATGCATCGTCTGTGACAAAACAGTCAATGTGTGTCCAGAAAGGATCTTAGCCATTTTAAGTACCCAGTGTTGAAGAACCAGAAGCAGCTAAGAAAGTTTTTAGGTGTAGGTAATTTTCACCAAACGTTCAACATAAACTATGCATCATACGTAGAACAGCTGCTGGTATTGCTTAGAAAAGGGAATAAGTGGAGCTGGTCCTCCACTCTCTAAAATGCTTTCAAAACATTAAGGGCTAAATCTGCAGATAGAATTCATCTAATCCACCCAGACGAGAAGAAAGGGTACATGAACAACACCGACGGTAGTGGAAAGGCCATCGGCAGAGTGTTATTGTAGGATAGTGATGACGTACAATACAACATTGTGTACACAGCATCACGGTTATATTGTGTACACAGCATCACGGATGTATTGTGTACACAGAATCACGGGTAAATTGTGCAATACAACATTGTGTACACAGCACCACGGGTATATTGTGCAATACAACATTGTGTACACAGCATCACGGGTATATTGTGCAATACAACATTGTGTACACAGCATCACGGGTATATTGTGCAATACAACATTGTGTACACAGCATCACGGGTATATTGTGTTCACAGCATCACGGATATATTGTGTACACAGCATCACGGATATATTGTGTACACAGCATCACGGATATATTGTGTACACAGCATCACGGGTATATTGTGTACACAACATCACGGATATATTGTGTAAAAAGCATCACGGGTGTATTGTGCAATACAACATGGTTTACACAGCATCACAGTTATATGGTGCAATACAACATTGTGTACACAGCATTACAGGTATATTGTGCAATACAACATTGTGTACACAGCATTACGGGTATATTGTGCAATACAACATTGTGTACACAGCATCACGGGTATATTGTGCAATACAACATTGTGTACACAGCATCACGGGTATATTGTGTTCACAGCATTACGGATATATTGTGTACACAGCATCACGGATATATTGTCTACACAGCATCACGGGTATATTGTGTACACAGCATCACGGATATATTGTGTACACAGCATCACGGATATATTGTCTACACAGCATCACGGGTATATTGTGTACACAGCATCACGGATATATTGTGTAAACAGCATCACGGGTATATTGTGCAATAAAACATTGTGTACACAGCATCACGTGTATATTGTGCAATACAACATTGTGTACACAGCATCACGGGTATATTGTGTACACAGCATCACGGGTATTTTGTGTACACAGCATCACGGATATATTGTGTACACAGCATCACGGATATATTGTGTACACAGCATCACGGATATATTGTGTACACAGCATCACGGGTATATTGTGTACACAGCATCACAGATATATTGCGTAAACAGCATCACGGATATATTGTGTAGACAGCATCACGGATATATTGTGTACACAGCATCACGGGTATATTGTGCCGCCGAGCAACGGTAATCGACATGTGAACGAGAGTCACTTGCGATATTTTATGCATTGGGCCACTTCAAAATCTACATCTACGGGTAGAAAATCACGCTCTGTAAAGACAAAAAATCACGTTCTTAAACAAATGTGTAATCACATTGAAACGCGTGGCTCGCTGGATACTAAATATTCAGGAATATAACATCGAGATTAAACACATCAAAGGAGTTCAGAATCATCTCGCTGACATTCTGAGTCGCAACTCCACAGGACAGACAGATGAAGAGATTACAAGCCTCACTCCCCGGATCAAATATTGTTTCACAGTGATCAGCTATTCACAGACAAGACCGTCCGTTAGGAGGGGAAGCATCTTGCAGCCCTGCTAGACACCGATCCGAGGCTAACTGCATTAAAGAGGGAAGTGACAGCCCATCCCGCCACAACACACCAGTGATACTTGCTGAGGGACAGTGCAATATACTGTAAAGGGGACAGACACTGAACCAGATGGAAAGCAATATTATCAACTTGCCTGGCAGCAACAAGTTTCATACAGTGCACCACACTTTGGGACATTTTGGTGTCGATAAATGCTTAGAAGAAACTGGGTACATGTTTCAGTCCAGTGATCTAAGGAAGAAGCTCTGGAGATTAGTAGCCAGCTGTGATGTTTGTCATAGGGTTAAGCACCCCAACATGTAATTTACTATAGAGGAAAAATATAATTTCTCTACAAGACCAGGAGATGTAAGCTCATTGGATATATATGGAAGCCTACTTCTATCTAAGGAAAATGTTCGGTATATCTTCGTGTGTTATGATGTGTTTTAAAAAATATTAAATTATTTGCTTTGAAATCGGCCACTAATAAAGCATTTTAACATAAACTGGTGAATCAATATTTCGGTAAAGTGATCAGACCACAATAATCCTATCAGACATTGCAAGTCTATTTAGGTCTCCATCACGGCGAAAGCAGATACTTCATGGCTTCGACGTAAGATTTACACCTATCAGACATCCGGAGTAGAACCCGAGCGAAAGGTGCATGCGACAGTTGTCAAAACTTTGCGCATCTACTGCCATGACCACCACAACAGTGGGCAGTACTGCTGCCACTTATAGAAGAATGGATTAAAAACACAGTCGCCAGTGGAACTGAATATACTTCCATAGAGCTGATGTATGGGGTCAAACGTCCTAATATCTTCGATAAAGTAATGCCAAAAGTGCAAGGGCTAGAACAGGAAGAAGATGACATTGAGACGAGGTTGGAAGCCGCATACGCGAAAATGAAGCAGAAGGCAGCAGCAACGGTAAGAAGACGGAAGAAACGAAACGCCATCTGGACACCTAAACTAAATGAAAAAGTACTGGTGAGAACACAACCCAAGTCTGATGTCATTTAGGTGGATCACATCGCAATTTATGTATGTCTTTGAAGGGCCATATATAATTATAAAGCTCTTGGATCATTCAGCATAAGAATTGAGAGAAAAAGTGACAAAATGTGGGGGGAATTCAACACAAATTAATTGCGACTGAATCGGGAAGCTAATGATGAAACACAAATACATAAATGAGATGACGTTGTTACAACTGATGTAAGAGGTTAAACAACAAGAAGAAGAGGGTTTGGATAACATCAGAAGAAATGCGGGCAGAACAACATGGGTGAAGAAAAGGAGAATTGAGGAAAAACCATTGAGTGACATGTTGGGAGTACAGTAATTTGTTGAGTATAAATATGTATCTTCATACTGCGATAGTTAGGAGAATGGAAAAAGTAAAAGTGCCTACACTTCTGAATTGCATAAATCACTTAAGTATATTGTATTGGAGTAAGGCTAAAATTAATTGTACAATCGGTCATGGAATAGGAAAACTGGCAGGAGGTTGGTTGACAACTCGAGATCTATTAGTCATGGGCAAATCAAAGGATGCAAGTCATACAGGGGGAAATGCTTTCCAGTTAGGCAGATGCAAGACAGAATTAGAAGACTGCTCATGATATATATGAGTATATGTAATTGATAAAAATGTATGTTGTAGGGTGAGAAAAATAAACAGTTAATAGAATTAGGTTGAAAAATTTGCAACTAAGGAAAGACATTGATAGAGGCAGTTAGGAGAAAAATGAGCTGGAGTTGGAATGGCTATATGATGCCTAACAGAAAGCATTCAAGAATAAATAAATAAATAAAGTGTAACAAGAACAATAAATAATAATAAAAGCTTCACAGTAAGATGGTATATGAAGAGTTCTTTAGTAACTTAAATAAAATATAGTCAATACTCGCTGACATATACTGGCTAAATAATCCACGTATCGGATAATTGGATGTCAAATATATCAGAGTGCCACTGTAGGAAGTACTAGTAAGTTTAACTTTAGCACTTATTGTAGTCAAATGCATAAGTTGGAGGTTATATTCATGTGTGGCCACTGTATTCAGTTTAAGTGGTGCTAAGTGTTATATCTGTTACATTATAAGGCCTGTATCTCTTTCAGGATACATTTCAACTGCTAATAATTTTAGATATAAGTTTGTGACGTTTTCAGTTACGGTGCAAGTGTATTGTTTGAGTGTAGTGCAGTAAGCCAGTACCCCAATTTAGCGTCGCAACATTTGCGGCAGTAGAGAGAGAAAATTTTTGTGTAAACTGATTTTTGTGTAACAACAAGCAAACAGGACCAAGGGCAAGCGGCTATGAGGTCACTGCTTAGGGTCAACAGTGTAACTCAAGAGTGCAGAGGCTGGAGATGGCTTGACGCAACTGTATCAAGAGAAGACAATTAATCGAACTGCCCATTCCTACATAAGTGGTATTTAATATGTACTGGGGAAGATGTTAATGGACGTGGCGTAGGAATAATTTTGTCCAATTTCCCTACGCGAAACTTTTAAAATTTTATACAGGGGAGTTATAACCGTTGTACGGAAAGTGGCTACATTGTATCAAAATTGATTGTGTTAGGTATATGTGTTAAGAAAGAATGACGCATTAGGCAAGTGAGAGTGAATGGCAGATAATTAAGACATCTGGCCAGTGTTAGAGCATAACAGAATAAAGGAAACAGGGATAATTGGAAGGAGTTAGACTAGGCAGGCAGCGGGTAGCAAGAAGAGCGTGGTAGTATTTGCAGTTTGCCATTGCCAAAATTAATGGGTTTCTTTCATCTTGGAGTAGTGGAAATTTTAAACATTGACAGTTTTCGACCTCTTAAATCTTGCTGGATGAGGGTGCTTGTCAGTCAGGCGTCCACATTAAGAAAGACCGTTAGGACGCTGATAAGGGTTTCATACAGGCCACGCTAAGTCATTAGAAACCAACAGAATTCAAATTTTTTAACTATTAGGAACCATTAGAAAATAGTGGAAGTAACACACAGACAATTAGGAACCATGGGAAAAATTCAAGTAGTGGAAAGATATTAGAACGGGATGGCAGCAACCGGGTGCTCACACCAACGAACAGAAGCCGTTTAAACTGGGTGAAGTGAAGTCACAATTATAGGTGAATCCTATTCGTGAAGTGATAGATTTTCCGGTGCAACGGACATAAATTGAAAGAACACGTATGTAATCTTTTTTGGACAACTTAGTATTAAAAAATCCTGTAGTTATCAAGATATTGACTAGTTTGATAGAAAATTTTTGTCGTTCTTTCAATTCCACGAGTGTTTCGGGTCCACGGAGGAAACAAATTAGATTCCCTGAAATCAAGATCTTATCTACCGACAAGAGCTAGAAGGGGTAAGAGTGTCAAACATTCTGGTGACAAAAATTCCGATGATGCAAGAGACGTTAGGAAATCAACGCCTAACAAAATGAGTAAACAGAGACAGGCGACGCACTACAACTTAACACAGTAAAGCTTTCGCGTTAGGTTTTTACCGTTTTGGCTGTCGTAACAACCTGATAATGTGTTATTTCAGGGTTCCGCCTCAATGCGAATAAGATCATCGCTCTTCTGGGATGTTGCGCAGGGTTACTTGGCAGTTTGTTACCACGTTGGTCTCTAGGTCCCATTTCTTCTTTGAATACTGCACCCTTGAAGATGGCACTTACAGGCTGTCCCGAAATGTTGGATCTAAATACATACCAATGCAGCCGAACATTTCTGAACTGTGAAGATCTCAACATCACGCCTTTTCTGTCGAAGAAGTATTATGGCGATTACACATCGGTCTTCATATAATATGTAGCGGTGGGTCTAACTCCGTCACCAAACAAACTGACAATTGCGTTACTGGAAACGCAGAGGGCAGTATCTACAAGAGAGCATTACAAGAGGGTTCATATTTTTACCAAACAGCAGTAATAACGTCCCTAATATTTTAGCCGCGTGTCTTTATTACACTTTAGGGATTGAACTGTGTAAAGCCTACTTCACGATGCACCACGTGTCTCTCCTGTCATACAGCGATATATACTCATTCTTCCTGTCATTCGTCACAACGCACATGGCCGTCCGGCATTGCAGTTTCTCGTTAGTAAATGCAAGGCAGCTACAGGTTCTAGTCTAATGTTCCTACGTCCTAGATTTTCGCCTCAGTTGCTATTAGGGTAATACCGTCAGAGTTATTGGGTAGTTCCTGCTTAAAGATTCAAATCTCCTAATAATATTCGACAAACAACAGTTCAAACAAGCCAATGCATAACTCAAAACAAGAAAAATTTAATGCACTGATAAACCAAATGCCATAGAACACATCCAATCTCTTCCACGTGTTCTGCACATCCCTTACATCTGAATCCTCGATGCCTTCCCTTAAGGCCTTCTTACATAATCCGCTTTCGAAGATTTTAAAATGCACTGACATTTAAGCAATAACACAAAAATACTCTTTCACCCAAAAAAACTAAATTCGAGTAGGAGTTCTGGGCAGAGTGGTAAGAAGATTGTTCATTATTAGAAGAGACAGAGTTTTAATTCCAGCAACAGTAAATTAATTTTCATTTCCGGCAGAAAATTGGTTATCTCAATATGTGAATAAATATTGGACATTCTATTAGCTTAGGTCTCCATCATAAAAAATTTCCTGACAGTTTAAATAAGAGTTTTATAAATCAAATTCACGTTTTCTCAGGAAACTTTCCACAAAACTGGCATGTATGAGCTTTAAATACAAATTCCATATTATTCATATATAACATGGTTTAACATTTGAAATTCTAAGAGAAGAATGATTTTCAGATTAAAGTCATAAAATACAGAAAAAGAGATACGGGTCGGAGAGCATGTCTTATAGTACTAAGAAGAAGTTATATCTAAAACATGTATGAATGATCAGTATGATGAATGATCAGATTTCAGCTACACTGCAATCTGATAAGAATGACGTGTACTTTATATTATGACTTGTAAGTATTCATTATATTACACCGATGAAATGTTTTACTTTCCCAATATATTCCAATTCGCGGAATGTATTTTAATTATCAATGAAATATCTGCTTGGTGTTTAGTAAAATTTATCCACACTGTAAATAAATGAGTGCCACCAGTGAGTAGTTTATTCGTTCTACGAAGTTTCCAATATCACGACACAAACTTGCGCCTTACCGTAGTTGCCCCACATTATTCAGAAACAAATTACCAATTCTAAAATACCAACTTTCGTGTCTTATTAATAATGCAGTTTAACAAAGTATTGATCCCTCTTTCACCAACAAAAAACACTTATACTACGGAGCTCAGTGTCCTGCAGAATCACCTGTCACTCAGAGGTAGACTGAGCAGTGAGAAGGTGACACGTATCAAACCTGAATTGTGCAAAGTTACCAGCAGTATTTTAAACTCTGAGTTACTTCTCATTGCGGTACATTATTTCAAAATGAATATACAAGAAACAAAACTAAAGGGACTGTGGGAGAGTCGTTTTGGTTCGGTGATTTTTCTTTTCAGAATGGCAGGAATTCCTCTGAAGATGAAAAAACTAAAGCCTATTTACACTCTGTATATGGTAACAGTGACTATATTTAGTTTCAGTACATTTATAGCTGCGTCTTTCGATGAGTTCATACACAAGGATGATTTGAGACGCGCCATGACGACAACACGTGTGTTACTTTCGAACGCGAATGTTATGTGGATATTTTCACACTTCCGGTAAGAAACATCACCGGGTGTTACACATGCAGTATTATAAATGTGATGGAAATTTATCCAAAATACATAACAGAAATTGTGGCTTGAACGGAACGCCGTATAATCCACATATCCACAAATTTTGTTTAATCAAAATTCACCAAATAATAAAAACAGCTTATGGCGCTATGTACAGAATGTAGATTATATGGACATTATGTTGTTAACCGGACCCGTCATCTAAGGCAATCTGTAGAAATATGTCTGTGTGAAATGTATGCTAGAGATGAAACTGTAAAGTTAGCCTAAAATATTTTGGCTTACATATTGACAGTATTGTACAGTATTGTACAGAAGCCAGATTTTGATATCAGTGGCAAAGTTTCTTGAAGCTAGTAATAAAAGATATTTTAACACCGAAAAGATTAATGAACTCCACACAAGACAGAACGTATAAAAACCTTTTTCTGAATTTCATTTGCAAAGAATTTCGTTGTTCGGAATAGCACAACACGAGATCCAAAGCTTCCTGCTGTCCTTTGAATGCTTTCCCACGTTTAATGAAACTGAGATAACGATTTGTTTCTTTGTATCAGATTTCGACAACGAAGTATTGAACGTGCGATGGACCTAACAGACAGCTTCACGTGGGAAGATATGCCGACCAGAGACGCTGACACCGGACACTTGACAGCGGCAGGATGGATCCCGCTCACTATGAATTACAGCAGAAATGCAGCTGTTGTGATATTATGTTTTCATTTCGTCCAGTCAACAATACGCATCGTGACAAATCATGAAACAATACTAAGTGCGTGGTATCCTTTCGACTGGACTGTTTCACCGTTCTATGAACTGGTTAACATCTCACAGGTAACAATTCATAAGACAGAATTCTCATCTCTCTGCTTTTATAATATTCTTAATTTAACAGCTTTATTTAAATGACAAAATTCTCTTTCCCTTCTTTCGTTCTGTCACCTTCCCTTCCTTACTTTTCAACGATAATCTCCAACTACAGAGTGTCGATCGGTTGGCTGATAATGAATAATAGGAAAAAAAAAATTAAAAACATCTTCGTCTAACCATGGCACAAAGCCCGAATTTATCTGCCGAAGTGGGAAAAAAAGGGAAAATTTCTCTATATCCGCTGTATTGGTCGGCACCCAATGAATACAAATCCAGTGCGCTGCAGCAGTACAAGCTGTTCAGATTAGCGGTCATATTACGTGATCAAACGTTGTGTTGTGTTTAGCAAGGATAACTGTCAATGATAGATCGAGACAGATGTCAGTGAAACGGATCAGGTTTTAAATCAAGGCCAAACGTAAGATTCACAATAATTTCGGTCATAAAGTACACAGCACCCACTCTCCTCAACCTTACAGCTTATTTGTAAATCATTTACAAGTTTTAACACGCCCCTCACCTCCCCCCCCCCAAAAAAAACCGCATTTCTGCACCGACCCACACGCACACTGACGCATGTGAAGAAAAAGGGACGTAACTTGTGTTGCCAGTAATGTATCTGCAGTACAACAGTTTATTTTGATTTACGAGTATTAAATTCTAATGTTAATAACTATCAAGCAATTGAAATTATTTTACGTTCTGAAAGCCAATTATACTTCTTTCTTCTCTTCCTGTTGCGCTTCGGCCCCGTCATCCGATCATGGTCTGTCCTTTCACGAAACTTCGAAAACTCACACAGACACAACATACGCCGTAGTACTCCCCCAGACGGGTGATCAAGCGCTGAGAACTCTGACAACACACAACACTCACAAGGGACAGACATCTATGCTGTCGGTGGGATTTTATCTGGTTATTCCCAGTACAAAGTAGTTACTGGAGCAACATAATAATGCACAAGACAATAAAAACAAATTAGCAATTTCTATAATTACATCAGAGTGCATGAAAAGAAATAATTTTACGTTCCATTCACTATGTTCCGTGCTTGGAGACATCAAGTGTTTTTTATCTTTGACGAATCACTTACCCAAATAATCTAATAGTAAAGTAAGCCTATATGTACATTTTCATATATCCACGTCGCTTCTATGCTTCACATTCAAGTATTCATATTACGATACCAGATTTTTTCCTACGAAATTAGTGTGAAATTATACAGATAAAACAGACATCCTAAAGTGTTTTCATTTCGAATCTTTAAAATCGTTCATTCAATCCAATCAAAGGTAATGTCATTTTGATTGAAAGTGAATTTACATACTGCGAATGAAAGATAAATTCTAAAAAAAATTATATTCAAACTCCTAAATTCCGTATGGTCAGTAGTGTAGGCAGAAATTATTTACGTCAGAATTCCTTAATTGCTTCATTGAACGTAAATTAATACGTTAATTTTAACATATTTTCAGAGTTTCACATCACTGCTAGTAGTGGGTATTGTATGTGGTTACATGTCCCTGGTTACATCTCTGATTGCTGTAACCTGCAGTCAGTTCGATAAGCTAAAGGCGGCCATACTGGACATCAGACAGCAACATATCACGCCTCACCTCCGGCAGGAAGATGAACAAGATCACACAATTGCAAATTGTGACTTGCAAGCAAAGTTAAATGCGTGCATTGGACACCATCAGAATATTATAGAGTAAGTTCAAATGAATACACTTAAATCTTTAATATAACGACAAAATGAAAGAGGTACTAACTCTACCGTCTATAATACATACTTATTTACTTACTGACTCACTAACTCCATGCAGAGGAGTCCTTCTTCAGAAGGTAATCATTTCTTAGTTGGTCAAGAATTTCCCTGTTTTTTTATAGAATCCGAATGTTCATCAGTGCATTCGCAAGTGCCCGCCAACTGTCCCTTTCAGAGACTGATCGATCCAGTCCATGCCACATCATCCCACATCTTGAAGGTCTATTTTCATATCATTATCCCATCTATGTCTGTGTCTTCAATGTGGTCTCCTACTCTCAGGTTTACACACCAAAAGCCTGTTAACACTTCTCCTTCTCCAATACCTTCTATATGCCTAGTCCATTTAAATCTTCTGGATGTGATCACCCAAAAAATATTGGATGGATATTAAGCTACAACTTAAGTAATTTTATCCACTCTCCTGTTACTTCGCCTCTCTTAGACCCAAATAATATAACAAACGCCATATTCTCATACACCCTCAGCCTACATTCCTCTCTAAATATCAGCGACCATATTTCACACCCATACACCACAACAGGAAAATTCATAGTTCTGTGTATCTTAATGTTGAATGAAAACCTGGAAGCCATAAGATTCTGCACCGAGTGATAGCAAGCATTCCCTGAAATGCATCGACTCTTATTTCCTCTCTCTATAGAATTATTATTTTCTAAGGTTGTTAACAAACATTTAAAATCGTCCACCTTTTCATAGACGCTATTTTCAGTCTTTACATATTCACTTCGTTATGAATTCTGACTTAGGGAAATGAACATTTACTTGGTGTAATCAGCATTCACTTATAAAACATTCTCCTTAATAGCGGCTTAACATGTTACTGTGTTTTTCTTTATAGTATGTTCGCTCCCGCCCATAATATCACCATCATCAGCATTAGCGTAAATCATCAGCTGATGTGTACCTTACAGTTTCAAGCCATCCTGGTTCACCTGAACACTCCTAATGGCGTACCCAAAGCAAAGTTGAAAAGCAATGAAAATAAAGCATCTCCTTGTATCAAATCTTTTTATTAGGAATCATGTCAGACATTTGCTTGCCTACCCGGACTCTGTTACGGGTTTCATTCAGACACATTTTTAATAGCCTTAGCAGTTAGGTCAGGATACCAGACTCAATGAGAATATTATATAAGACCTCCCTTCTATCTGAGTCATAAGCTTTCTTGAAGTCTACAAATCGTTGATAGGCTGGTTAATTTTATTACCTTTGTAAAAAATGTCAAATTCAAAATTGTAGTTTGCACTTAGTGGATATTTAAATTTGTATTACCTTCATGTAGAAATGAGTGGTCACTCACACGCCGCAGGTTCAACCATACTTCACAGTTCGTTCTACTTTAGGATATGTCTGACCCTAATAGTGACGTGACAGTTCAGTAGATTTTATAGATTGCCTGATTTGTTAACTTACCTCTATATAATCCAGTGTTTATTGGTAATAGACCTTACTCGTTAACTACTTATTTACCGACTGTCACGTATCGAAGTAATGAAGAAACTTTGTGCAGACAGTATAAAAGTATTATTAAAATCTTTACTGTAACGACAGCGATGCTCTACTGTCTTATGTTTATACAAGATAAGTGGTTCGGTCTGAGGTAGAAATTAAAATACTGAACTATAGTATCGAGTTGAGCAGTTTCGGAATAAAATCGGTAATATTATAAACTATATTCTATATTCTACGCTTTCTGGTTTATGTAATTGAGAGGCCAGATAATTATCTAAATAACTGAAATTGTTGTACCGTAAACTAACTTATTTGTACATAATTGTTAAACTGTTAACTTCTTTTCAGATCTGTATTATAGCGCTTATCTTCTAGAATAGAATATATAAATTCCTTATACTTTGTTATAAGTTGATCGAATCATTTGACTACTTTACACGTCCTTGAGTTTCCTAACATGAACCTTATTGTTTAATCAGAATATTTTTATTTCGTTACAGCACATAGAACTACTATTTGGAATTTGTAAATGGCGTTGGCCCCGCAAAACTTCCTACAGTGCTTTCCGGATAAAACTTTGTGGAAGTCAGTTTATTGTTCGGGTGGTACTACACCGTTTATTTTCTCAAGAATTTGACGAATGTAGAATATATGATCAGTGGTATACATGTTGCGTCGAAATCCACACTAATGATGCACAATAATTTCCTCTGCATATGGAGATTACCTTGAAATCGAAATGTTGAATAAAACTTTGTACGTAATTGAGAAACGTGTGATTACACTATAATTATTACATTCTGTTTTGTTTCCTTTCTTAAAGGTAGGTACAATGGTCAAATCCTTCCAATCTTCAAACAATTTGTCCTGTTTCCAAAAAGAATTAATAAGAAATTACCTATCCTCTGTTTTATTCAGTTCGGCTGGTATTTTAATCAATACTTGGTGATTTGTTTTTTTTATCTTTTTAAATAACCGTTTGAAACTCAAAGGCACTCTGCACATGAACTTCTCTAGTACTTATTTCACGAAGTAAAACACAAATCACCTTGAAAACAGTCCCTCTAACCATTGCCTCTGGCACAGAAACACATAAACGTTCATCAAAAACAGAAACGTAAGAATAATGTTCCGCAACATTTAATATGTTCGTTACTATCAAAGTATTCAAACAGTCCGTCTAATCCACAGGTTCATGCAGCACATGGAAGATGCGCTGAATGTCTCTCTGTGTGGCCACTTTCTGATTGTACTGGCCACAATGTGCTTCGCTGCTTTTTCTCTAGTTACGGTACAGTATAAGAACTGTTGTGTGTTGTTATATTATAAGTTAGTAAAAGATGATATGTGAAGCTTTGTTCCCTGATAGATGTGCAACAATTATCTATCTTAATTTTCCAGGTAGATAAACCATGTACTTTATTATTTGTGTGTATGTATATGTATATATATATATGCGTGAGTTGTGTGTGTGCAATTATTTGCTTTATATATATATATATACGCATACTAATGGCGGAGTATAAATATTTCATAAGCCGGGTTGTAGAAAGAACTCAGAGAATCCGTTAATACATTCAGACGACACACAAACCACTTCGTCTTTCAGTGCAGTCAGGTACAATACACAGAAAATGTAACATGCCTTGTCACGTTTCACCTAGAGGTATATTACACGACACACTTTCAGACAGTATAGCAATACTTTTTGGTCAATCAAGCTGGACTCTAAAATTCTCAAAATAATTTCGGTTTCTGTTTGACTCATGTATTTATTATTGACACTTCCATGAAAACGCAAAGAATAAAACCTATTAAATAATTAACATATACTTGTTTCGTTGTACCATTAAGTTGAACAAAATAAAAATCGATATTTTATGTCATTTATATCCACTAATACAATTAAATAGTATATCCTTCAAGTTAAATGCCTGTTCAAATTTCTATTCACAGAAATATGCTTTAACACTAGTCTTAGTAGAGACTTATAATATTCGTATCTCTGCTTTATAAGTATGGCCGTTACTTTAGTTTTAAGCATTTTAACTAACCACCATCGCTTCATTTTAAACCTAACGAGACATAAAAGGGCATAACACTGAGAAGAATGTAGAGCAAATGTACTTGTAATTGTGCTGCTCAAACTGAAAACTATCAATTATATTAGGCCTATTTACATTCAGTTGCCCCTTTTGATAACGAAGCACATTCTCAGGCTTCTTGCCTGTGCTGAGACACCAAAACCACTGCTGCTGGAAACAATCATTGTATCCAAATTTTCTACCATTAAGAACCATCCATTCCCATTGAACTGGCTACTTATGTCCTGAATGTTCCATTGTGTTGAAATTTTCAACTGCTCTGACAGTTCATGAAAGAGTATGACTGCATTCCATAATATTTTCCGTTAATGAAAACAAAATAACACAGATTTGAATTATACAAGGAGGACTGCCAATTAAAGGCAGCTGAATTTTTAAAGGTGAATTAAACAAAAAGCACAGGCGTAACATTTTTAATGTTGGTTGTAGAAGCAAGCTATTCATTATTTCAGACACATATTATACACTTTTAATTATTACAGTTGCACTTATAGAAGGCAAAATAGTTAAGCATGATGAATCCAAGTCCCTTCATGCCAAACCTATAATTTAAACTTGTAATGTTAGATGGTTTGCGGTAGATGCAGACTACACAGTATGAATGTACACGTACGTATGTGGGAAAGAAAGACCGTGTAAAAGAGTGGCTTCCATGTTCAGAGAAGTTTCTCAAACGCAGCTCCTGGCACAGACAGTTTGCCGCTAATTTGTTGATAAGTGCAGAAAAAATATACATGCTAATACAAGGTCACAAAAGACAGTAGCAACTACATGGGAAATAAATATTGGAACGTATAATTCACTGTGTCTTGTGATGCCAGTGACAAATTGCCTGACAACTTTAAGTGAGATAATTACTCGCCTTGTTTCAATACACGTTATCCTGGATAAAATGTTGGGTAGTCTTAGACAGTTCTGAAATTCGTATATTTTTTATTCGCGGAGTAAATCTTTATGCCCTCAACAGATTTCTGTATGACACATACGTAGCTATCATACTGTGTTCCTCTCATATTGTGTAGCTTTCACACTGTTTAGCTGTCACACTGTATAGCTATCACACTGTGTAGCACACAAAATATATAAGTTACACTGTGTAGCTGTCACACTGTGTACCTATCAAATTGTGTAGCAGTCACAATATGTAACTGTCACATTTTGTAGCAGTCACAGTTTTTATCAGTCACAATGTGTAGCTGTCACACTATGCAGCTGACACAATGTGTAGCAGTTACAATATGCAAATGTCACACTGTGTAACTGTCATAATGTGTAGCAGTCAGAATGTGTGGCCGTCACCCAGAGTAGCAGTCAAACTGTGTAACTGTCAAACTTTGTAGCTGTCACACTCTGAAGCTGTCACACTGTAAAGCTGTCAATCTGTGTAGTAGTTACAAAGTGTAGCAGTCACACTGTGAAGCTGTCACACTGTGTAGCTGTCACAATGTGCAGCAGGCACACTTTGTAGCTGTAGCTGTCACCCAGTGTAACAGTCACACTGTGAAGCTGTCACATTCTGAAGCTGTCACACTGCGTAGTAGTCACATTGTGTAGCTGTCACAATGTGTAGCTGTTACACAGTGTAGCAGTCACAATATGAAACTGTCACACTGTGTAGCTGTCACCCAGTGTAGCAGTCACACTGTGTAGCTGTCAAATTATGTAGCAGTCACACTGTGTTGCATTCACACTGTGTAGCTGTCACACTGTGAAGCTGTCACACTGTGAAGCTGTCACTCTGTAGCTGTCACATTGTGTAGCTGTCACAATGTGTAGCTGTCACACGGTGTAGTTCTCCCACTTTGTAGCCGTCACACAGTGTAGCAGTCACTCTGTGTAGATGTCACATTATTTTGCAGTCACACTGTGTTGCAGTCACACTGTGTAGCTGTCAATCTGTGTAGCAGTCTAAATATATGACTGTCACACTATGTAGCTCTCACACTGTTTAGCAGTCACATTTTATAGCTGTCAAAATGTGTAGCAATCACAATGTGTAACTGTCACACTGTCTAGCAGTCACACCTTTAGATGCCACAATGTGTAGCTGTCGTATTGAGTAACTCTCACGTTGTGTAACTGTCACACTCTCGGCGGAATACATTTGTTTCCATGATTTACAGAAAAGATTTTAGTTCTGTGTGGACTAAAAATTACAAAATATTCAGATTTCTTTATATTCGAAATATGTAATCACCTTTATTACCCTTTTATTTTCTGAGTTGTAATTACTTTGACAAAATTGTTTAATTTAAATAAAGTACATCTTAAAGCTCTTCTCAGTTGCGCAGCGTTTTGAAACGGTTCACAGTTCTGCTCGGCGGACAGTCACAGTGGCGGTAGTTACAAACACTTGGCATGATTTATCATCATGTGTCTTTTACACCATATATTTTCACAGAAACAAAATACAACTGCAATACTAATTGAAAACGCCAACAGAGGGAGGAAGAAATCTAGTAAATTGCTTCACAAATATAAATACAAGTTTTGCGCCTACAACCACACAGTTTCATATTACTAACGTTTAATTCAGCATCGTTTGAAGAGAATAAGAAATGGATGTGAATCTAAGTAATATTTAAGTTAAATTTGAAAATCTTTTCTGAAGAAATAGGGACCCGCTGCTTCGGTTATTTTAAATAAATACACATTTAGTGCTGCATTCTTTTTACTTGGCCAAAAATAGAATTTTTACTTGTTATTTTTTAGCAATGCCATATTTTCACACATTATCTCATAAAGGCACATTTTCAAAAACGCTATTTAAAATAAAATGCGCATTTTGTTTTTCAGTACAAACCTTGTCCGAAACATTTATTTTGAGAAAAACAGAGCGAGGCATAATCATCAAAGAACTTATGTATTCATGTTAAACTTCTGTTAGTATAGTTAGATTTCCTTTATAATTGGATATTCTCAACACAGTTTTAAAATATAGCCTAGTATTAATTTTCAAAACAACTGTCCAGTGGGAGCCGATTTGTTCTAGCAGATGAACGAAACGACGGACACAAAACAGGACGAATTCAATAATCGTTTTTCGAAATTTTGCGAAGTCGCTTAAAGTCAATACAAAATCAAATTTATATGCATAACGTCATTATTTGTTTCCTATATTTTTCATAGTTTTGTTGTTTGAAGTCTTTTGTCCTTTCAATGCTTGTAATATTGAATCAAATTTTTGCAGAACTGGGGAGATTATACCGATATGAGTCAAGCAGTGGTATTTTACGTGTCGTACAATGTTGACGTGCTCCTGATCTGCTGGTGTGGAACTCAACTGACACAGCATGTAAGACAAAATGAATTAGTATATTTGTTGTTGACGCTGTCAACACACTACCTTTAAAATGGGTACAGAGCCTCAAATATTGAGAAATTATGAGGCAATTTAAATATTCAGTATATTTCTCTCTTACACGGCATTGTGCATTAAATTTTTGTTTGACAGATTTTTAAAACATATTTTAAGGTACCTTACGATTTATAAGGTGTTAATCATCTAAACATTAAAATTAGTTTCAGGTTTTAGGACTAATCACACATTAATTTTTGAATGGGCTAGAAACATTCTTGGCGAAAAAATTATTTCTCTTTAAGAAATTTATTATGTCATACTCTTTAGTAGTGAAAATTATTATTATTATTATTATTATTATTATTTTACACTTCAATAGCGAATTACACATTTAATTCTTATTTAAGTGCTTTAGAACTCTTTGGCCAGAAACAGGAATCACCATTCTAACTTGGATTTCACTACTTTCGTATGTTTGCAACTTCCGTTTATTAATCTGTTGCATAATATAAAAATAACCAAGAAAATACCTTTCAATGTTTATGAAGCACTTCATTTAAAATTTTCTCACAAACATGTAAGTGATGAATAGATGCTGTCCATTCTACAGCTAAGCGCTGGATTAGAACTACACCATCACTATACCAAGAATCCCTCAACACAAACTGTAAAATTCTAATTCCCAATATATTAATTATTACAGATTTTTTAACTTATTTTTATATTTCTTATATAATTGTAACTGAAATTATAATGATTTGAATTGTTATGGCGTGAAGACACACCATTTGTATTTTTGTAATAATTTCAATCTGGAATAGCAAACGAAACATTTTGGTAAGAAAAGTGTAATTTAAATAAATCTTAAATTTTGCAGTGCATTTTTTGGTTATTTATATATAATGGACTTAGATTTAACTAATTAAGATATACATTTCTTTCCTTTGTCAAATTAAATTTTGATGGTTATGTTGTAGTTTAAGAAAGTTATATTTAATAAATCAGAATCTTACAAACTATAAGGTTTTACAAATAAACTTTTTATTCCTGAGTAACGTAAATTACAGAAGTGAAAGGAAAGTCACACAAAGAGGTTCGATCGTAGTCATCAGAAAAATGCCTGCAACAACTGGACGACACTTTCCCAAGCCAACAACATTCACAGCAACAGCGCAGATATTGTGTTTGTCAGCATATACACACAACAGACGCAAAAAGGAACGCTGGTTCATAAAAGTCGGACGAGTGTAGAACTTCTGTGTGCACTCCGCTCTATTTACGAACATCTTTATCCCTAAAGCATTTTAAACAAGTCCTGTGAATTTCAACCCCAGGGCTGTAGAAGGTACTTTATTATTGTTGGTTTTAATGTCGTGAATTACGACGTCGCCGGTCCCAGTGGCCGCACGGTCTAAGGCGTAGGTCTGCGGCCGCTCGACTGCTGAGATCGTGGGTTCGAATCCCACCGGGGGCATGGATGTTTGACTGTTGTAAGTGTGGTGTGTTGTCAGGTAGAGGTCTCTGCGACGAGCTGATCACTCGTCCAGAGGATTCCTACCGACGGTGGTGCGTCGTTGAGTGTGATCTAGAAACATCAAGAAAAAAAGACATCGACCACTGATCACAATTTGCCATCTCCTCTAATTATTACAGCAATTGTGACAATACCACTATTCAGCACCATATGTAGTTCATTACTGTAAGTAGATCAGACCGCACTGCCAAATATCAATGTCAGCAGTCTAACCATGTAGCGGTCTGAGCAACTGTTGTTTTAAGTAGGAAACAAAACTGGGACGGTAGCAGAATTGTGACTGAATCCCCCTTGAAATGGTACTAAGACGTACGAAGTTACATCAGTTGAACAGTTTTGCCTCCCGGATTTTGAAATTATTTAGCGGCAATGCATTTTGATAAAACTGCAGCAATAGCGGAAGGTAAACAAGAAATGTTGCAGGCGGCCAAATTCAGCGTGTCGCTGTAGAGCATTGGTGATTTATATTTTTAAATTTCGTATTATTGTTTTGACAAAAACAGCCGTACAACACTGAAACAAAAACTAAAGATTCCTGATTAAACACTAAATAATGTTTATATTATCCATGAGTAATAACTATGGGTAACAGAGTTATTAAAATCGTTGTTATTAATTATGTAAAAAATATACTAAACCTGTAATAAAAAGACTACATGTTTAGTAAAATATAAAATTATAAATGTATAATACTTCTATTTGCGTAACTGCTAGGATATCATACAGCAGGTGTGGCTAAACATGCGATCGCCTTCTACAAATCCGACGTGTTCAGTTGTCTTCTTACTGGCAGCAGAATTTTGGTCTCTATCGATATTTTTTGCACTCTCAGATCTATCACAAGCTCTTCGTTGGAGAGTATTATTTTGATCAACCTAAATCTGCGAAGATGTCTTTAAAAAGAATATGACAATTAACTGAAAATACCGAAGCCCAACGACAATGAACATGTAAAATGATACATCCACTTGTGCCTAAGTAAGATGAAGTCCCTTTCAATAAGTTATAGCAAGATATGCAGCGTCATACAGCAACTTCGCAATAGGAAGGATAATGAAGAACGCCTTTTAATTATGCTAAGTTGTTTTAGTCTAAAACGTCCACTTTTATAAAAGAAACACATGTATTTATGTAAGTGTGATGTTATTAATTTATTTTATATTGGTTAGCTTAGTTCACATATAAATACTTTATTTCCTATGCTATGTCGAGAAACATGTTCTGTCTTGAGAGAAGATCGCTGGGTCCGAAAATCTGGCCACTTAAGTAACCGACAGATTAAGCAAATCTACAGGCAGGAAGTTACCAAATAATGGATGTAGGTAGAAAACGGCACAAAAAAGTAAAAATAATACGGTTGCAAAAACCATGAATATGATAACAGACTTCCCACTGGTAGCGAGTAATGTGGCAGACCAGCTTGGGGAGATCCTTTGACATGACGTTTAGTCACGAAATTGCAGCCGTGGAGCTACCTTAGAGATCGTCACTATCTGACAGTAACCCTAGCTTTCCAGACTGCTGCTACACTGAATGTCCGACTGCACATTTCAGAGAGACTTAACACGTTAACTGTGAAATGTTTCAGGCGGAGAGTGTGAGAGACGCGGCATTCGGGTGCGAATGGGTGGGAACTCCTATCCCAGTTCAACGATGTCTGATATTCATCATCGCTACAGCTAACAAGGGGTTTCAACTGACGGCGGGAAAGTTTGTTCCGGTGTCAAATGTGACCACATTGAACGTATGTATCTAACAAACCTAATCATGTAAAAGAATAAGTCACGTTTTACTTGACTTCATATAATGTTACGTGTGACATAAATTACATTACCTCAACAATACAGTATAACAACAGACATCAGCCACTGTAAGGCACTTAACCGCGACCGAGAAATTAATTTCATGTCTTCTGCAGGGCACATGTTACCACGGTTTTGACGCTATTTACCTTAGTAATTGACAAAAAGGAAATGCAAACAATCTGCCAGCACCTTTTATGTATAATCAAATTTCCAAAGCACTGCACAGCAGTTTAACACCTGAACGCCCAATTTATGCTCAGGTAAATTTCGAGTGTGAAGAGGGAGGGCCTGGGAACGGAATTAAAACATTCTAACCATATTTAACACTGCTGTGTTACCATGGGATTTATGTGATCTCAGTCCACTTTGACTCACGTTTTTTTAAACTGTCACGATTAATGACATCACCTTTTACGTATTTTTCGTAAGGTCTTCCTAACAATGTCGCAAACATTCGCTAGTTTTTGTGTCTTTCCGTTTACTTTTTATTTATGTTTATTTCCGCTTGGGGACAAATGGACCTTATAGTACCTTCCATGTAATAAAGATTTTTTTGTATTTTGTGTGGTTCTGTGACGTGTGGAGCGTAACATAACGTAGAGTGATAAACAAAGCTAGAACGCATTAGTCAGCTGGGGAAAAATGCGCAGTTGCTCTGCGTAAGACGTAAGACACAAAGGAACACTGACCTTCAAGGGTCCTGCAGCATAACAAACCTATGCAGTGGTATTGCATAGGAATGAACAAATTCCTCCAAACATCGACACACTGTTTGCGATGTCTTTTCACTTCATTCGGCTCACTGCGCGACGTGTTCAGAAGGCGTTCGGCGACAAGGGGATAATGGCAAGACGATGGGGATTGTCGTGCAACGACTTTCTGGCGTGTTTAGATTGTTAAGTGACGTCGATAGTGAACATGAGGACGATATTGAAGGTAGTTTTAGCTGGGATGAAAGCGACCCCGAGTCCAATTAAGTGACAGATTCCTACAGTAAAATAAGTGCAAGTGAATCAGATTCGGAAAAGAAGCAAGATGGTGACAATCGTGAAATTCTTGGAAAAGACGGATATGAGTGTTCACAGAAGCCAAAAGCAGTCAGAAGAACACCAATGCGAATTATGGTCAAAGAGAATCCAGGAAAACGAAATGGATGTCAAGCAGACACGCCCTTGAAATCATTTGAGTTATTTTTCGATGACGCCATGATAACAGAGATTGTGACATGGACTAACCAGAAGATTGAAAATGTGAAAACCAGTTACGCAAGCAAACTTGGATTTCTCTATAATACAAGCGTGACAGAAATTCGCGCACTCACAGGCATCCTGCTGCTCTTGGGCGCTACAAAGAGCTCGAAAGTAAGTACTGCAAGCATTTGGGCGAAAGATGGTAATGGCAAGCTAATTTTCATAGCAGCAATGAGTCAGAAGCGTTTTTTGTTCCTTGTGTATTGCTTACTCTTTAACGATTCAACCACGAGGGCCCAGCGAAGACCCGATTACAAGTTGGCACCTATTCGTAACATATACGACAAATTTGTCGCAGCTTGTGAAGCAAACTACACTCCAGGAACTGGTTGCACAGTTGGTGAATCTCTTTATGGATTCAGAGGAATGTATAGTTTCAAGCAATACATACCAAATAAACCGAGTAAATACGGCATCAAAGTATATGTTCTTTCTGATGGCAAAACCTATTCGGTTTCTTCCAAAATTTACACGGGAGCTGGCACTCATGCACCAGGATAGCCAGTCCCAACCCAAGCTGTTCTGGATTTGGTTCCGTCAGTTTCGGGAACAAACAACATTACCACTGACAAACATTACACGTCAGTTCCTCTGGCCATGGAGCTGAAATCCCCAAAGCTCACCTTGGTTGGCACGATGAAAAATAAAAAAGTGTACCTTTCACCCAGCTTCTTGGCGAAAGCAGATAAAGGAACAGTTCAATAAGCATTTGACCATGCAAACAATTTCACTCTGTTGTCCGATGCTCCAAAGAGAAACAAGAGGTCTTCCTGTCCGCTATGCATTCCGAAAAAAAAGACAGACGAGGATACAGGAAAAGAAGAAATAAAGGTGTTTTACAACCAGGAAGAAGGTGGTGTGGACAGTCGTGATCATGTGTGCAACTTGTACACCACGGCAAGGAAAACAAACCGTTGGCCAATGAGGCTCTTTTATGGAGTGAGTGACAGCGTTGTCTTGAACGCATTTGCTACTTTCACTGAAAATGTGCCCAACTTCGGAGAACATAAGAAAGACAAGCGTCAAAAATTCTTGGAGGGACTGGCTCTTTCTTTGATCATTCCACATGCACCTCAGAGACTGGAAGTGCAGCAAACACTGCAAGATGTGAAATAGGACATTCGCAGTTGCGGAATTTTACTGGCTCCCTTACCAGCTCCAAGCACTAACCAGCGTCATTCAGCACAGCCACAGAGATATTACATTTGTCCCAGACCAAAGGACAAGAAAACCAAATTCATCTGCAATGAATGTAATAACTTTGTGTGCGAAGAACGCAGCAAATTGTTGTCCAACCAATGCCAGGAATAAAAGTTAGACCTACAGATAATGATACTATATGTAAAATAATCAGAAACTCACACATGAAGTGTTGTGGAATATTGTTTGGATTTTGTAATCTATTTTCTGTACATTTCTCTATCTGCTTCTATATATTCGAAAGTTCCTAAGACAAAGTCGTGTCTGTTTGTCCATATTTGAGTACAAACCTGTGTTGTGTAATATTATTTCGAGAAAAAACGCATTGTAATGAACCGTGTTTTTATTCTGGTTTCTTACAATTGGGTCATTATGACCCCATGTTACTGTTAACGTGCCTTTTTTCATGGTACCAGAGCAGGGTTAAGTTAATGCGATTAGATACGAAGTATTCATTATTTGCAAAAATATTCAACTTCACACTTTCCACCGATGGATCGTTCGCTATCGTACTCTACTCTCAGGAAGCTCCATCAATTGATCTTTTACTGCGTCTGTCACTTCTTGCAAATATTACCATACATGTCGAAAATTGGCGTGAAGCATACTAGCAGCAACTTGGATAATTAATCACATCGGATTTTCCAGGTTCCCGCAGTTGTTATTAAAACAATCAAATTTTAGACCTATGCATCCCTACCTGCACGAGGAAGGCTCATCGTAACTCGCAACACAATGTTAAATTACACAATACAGTACTTCCGTATTAGAAAGATTTTGTAATAGTGTGAGGTTGCTTGTGTAAAAAATGCAGCATTGGCAGAATTATTCCACAGGGTTTTATTTGCTGTATGTCACGACCTGGTTTTAAGATGTACATATATATAATTATCCACCGCGTTCGACGCAGGCAGTCAGTGCATTCCAGTACCAATTAGGTCATGCCCTGATTCATCAAATAAAAACCCCACCTCGACACAAACCACAAGGTTGCCTGATGTACTCTCTGGGCCACAGTTTGAAACAGGAACGAAGGAGTCATTCCTTGGGTACAGTTTCGGGTCCGTCCTTTGTGTCCGAGATATCTGTGTGCATGTCCATCCCTATATCTCCTCCTTCACCTCGCATTCTGTGCGTCGATGTAGCATGGAGCCCTGCCTTCCGCACTGCGTACGGTTTTCCGTGTCTATCACTCGGATTGAATACAACCTCACATTCGTGGGTATAATCTTGTGAATCGCCATGTACCATGCTGACCAAGCTCCATCAGGCAATATTACGTTGTGGAGAAGGCCCCACAGTAGTGACCAGTCAATGGCTGGAAGAAGCTACACGATGCCAAACATCCCGTGGTTTTGTCTCCGCAGTAGACAAAGTTCATGAGGTGTCGTACAACTTTCGTTTAGATACCCGCCGAGTTTCGGCCTGTCCCTGGGGTTTCATGTACACCAATTCGCGAAAATAATTGCGTAGGTATTCCAAGGTCTGCGGGATCAGTCGTATGTGCCGGGAATTGGGGGTGGGGATCGTCCTGGAAAATAGCGAGGTACAATCGTTGAGCCACTCAACAGTCAGCAAACCACTCTTATACCGTTTGGCACGAATACGGGTATGAAAGAGGGAACGGCATTTGGCTGCGACATCAACAGGGTCCATAACTCTTTCACCTCTTCCGGCGTTGTAAAGTCGATAGGGGCACCCTGAAGATCGCAACACGCCGTGTATACCAGGATATCGACGTTAACATTTATCGATAGCGCTCCTTCGGGGTCGGAAAATATGTTCGGTGTGCCATACCTTGGAGTGTAATAAGTTATGCACATACTGTTTTCATTGCTTTAGACATATGTCCCTACAGTACGCGTGTCTCGACGGGAATTTGACCTGCCGGTCGTCCACGAAATGGCTAGTGTTCTCGTGAATTTGAAACCCAGTATGTTAATTTCCTTATAATACGGGCTGTCCAACATGTTCATTGATTTGTTTCACGAGGATGCCGCCATAGCTTTGGTTTTACAAATGTTCAAACAAACACATTTTCCTTTTCGTGGGTCAGTGTGGGGTAACCGACAATTTAAATGTCTGCTGGTGCACTCACAAAAATATAACATCGTTGGCGTATGCCAACAACGTTGTTTTTTTGTCCGATTTCCAAAATCTGACACCCGTAATATGTCGCTCCAACAGACATATCGGCGGATTCAAAACCAAAGCGAATACCATTATGCTCATTGGACAGCCTTGTGTAACGGAACATTATGTGGGAAACGGTCCTGGAATGTAGTCATTAATTGGTACCGAAGAGAAGGTCTTGCCATACATCGCTTGTATGAGTGTAATGTATTTCATGCAGCAGCCATATAGTTTAGTGTCACAAGTAGATAAGTATGAAAAATCTTGTTGAAACCTGCTCTGAAGTCTAAGGAAATGCAGCAGAGTTGAGCGTATGTCAACTCTGCATACGTTATAGCGTTCCCTACTGTCGTTACCGCGTCGAAAATCGTGTTGCCGGAAACTCCGCAGTCCTGACTCGGGTATAGCATGTCAGAAAGTGCAGGTCTTTATCGGTTCGCTCTAAAGCGAGCTAGAATTTTATATTCTGTGTTCAGTCAAGTAATTTGTCTACAGTCCGCTGGTGTGGAGGGAATATCGGTCTTAGGTATGCACACTAAGATGCCATGCTTCATTTGTTCCATTATCCGAACATCCAGGTACTTCTGGTTGAATACGGCTAGCATGTCATGCTTGATGTTGCCCCAGTGAACTTTAAAAAATTCCAGGCACATGCCATTTATTCCCGGAGCTTTCATACAAGATCCTTTGCTCATGGAAGCCATTTGTTTCACTTCAGAAATTGGAGGGTCTTGAAAGTCCCTCCATTCCAGGCGAAAGGTCCTATGCCCTGCTTTCTCCATTCGAGAAACACAAGCATCATCCACCCAAATAGGATCATATTTGTTTTGCATTAACTTAAGAAAAATGTGCAGAATTCTCCTAGCGATCGTCCGTACTACAAGACCATTGTCTATAGCGCTGGTATTCATCCGCGAAACACGCCGTTTCCTCATTTGTAAGAGATGGAAATGGGACTGCATTTCTCCTTGGAAAAGGGTAGCTTTATGCGTATCTATGGTAATGAATGGAACCCGCTTGTTATGTAGTCGGCGAATCTTAGCTTTGTGGTAGTTAAATATGGGTGTTTTCTCCATAGGATGTCTACGGTTCTTCAGGGTGATATATAAAGAAGCTAAATATAATTTCCATTTACAAAATCTCCTCCAGTCTTCGCAGCACCTTTTTGGATGAAAAGGAAGAGGATTACCGGTTCAACATATTTCTCCCAACACGTAACCATGTCCAGGTATTTTCCTTCCTGCGGTCTCCACCTTGTCCTCTCCTGCTGAATATGTCTTCTGTTAGTTGCATCTTCAAGAACATTCGTGTTTATTTTCCTCAGGTCCCTACCTCGTTGCAGCAGACTGGCTTCCAGCTTGATTCGCAGACATAAAGCTAGGTGATCTGTAAATGCCGAAATCACGATTTCCACCTCCATATCTTACCACTGCGTTTTCACGTGACCTATATTCGATATGCGTGCCAGTCCATGAGAAGTGTAATGTTTATATGCGGCTATGGGAGGGACAGTTTCCCACACATCAACTAAACAGAAGTCGATGACCAATTTCTCTATTTCCTGAAGTTCATACTTCCACTGCAGTCGGTATCTGTCAGGACGCAGTTTCAGTCACCCTCGTGATCATTTTTGGAAGCAATGAAAGTAGCAAGTATGTGAGTTCAGCATTATAAAAATATTCACTGTCCTGTCTGCTGAATGAGACAGACGGCCTATATATATTCACCATTCAGACGCCTCGGCAATACTACGTCATTCCCCGCCCAGAGAGCAACCGCGTGATTTTGGTTACTTTTATTGTCTCTCTGATCAGCTTGGCCGCGCCACATTTGTTTGCTCCCACATTTGTGTACGCGTTGGTCCTCTTATCAGGTAAAAATCAGTGTCGTGACATCTTGTAATAGGATAATGTCGATGTCTTGCTTGTGCAGTACTTCTGTTAGTATCGGCATTCTTATTATCGCTGACATACCATTGACGTTTAGAGTCGCTATTTGATAAGATTCAGCCAGTAGATAAGAAAGAGAAGACAATGTAACTAAGTTTTACCTATACCTGTGTCAACATGGCTCTAAACCCGCTCCTACTTCTATTTCGGTTACCAGCCACTCCCCTCTCAACCCTTGAATTGTAGGCCGCTTTGGACTTGTCGGTTGTGATGCGTTTAAGCGATCTGTGTCAAATGATGGTGCGCTCTCTCCCATCGACGCCCCGACCTCTACCACGCCTGAACATTTCCATGTACCTCTATGTCTATCTGCGTGATCGCTTGTGTCCCCTGATGTAGTGTTATATGTAATGGGAGCATTGCAAATTCCCTCCTTTCCTCCACACGCGTCTCATTGTTCAACTATCGGACTGCCAGGTTTGATTCTGGTTCCAGGGCCAAGTGTGCAATGTTACGTCTACCTGTGTATTTTCGTTAAAATGGTCAGATTTTCCGTCCAACAAGTGTAATGCAGAATGCTCCACATTATCCCTATCTTCAGGCGCTGGCTGCCCACTGTTCCGAGCTATCCCTCTTCGACTTCAATGGGCTTTTGATGTATTTCCTGCCCCCTCTACGATATATCTGCCCTAGATGTGGGGGTGGATATGGGCTCCTTTTTTTGCCAACTCCGTCGTATCGGGCACGCATAAATATGGTGGTCTGTGTCATTACAACCATAACACGTCATAGGTTGTCCATCGTATGACACAAGCATTCTGTTGCTGTAATTATTCGGACTGCTGATATTTCGCAATTGCTATGTCGGTGTTCGACTTGTCTTCCGATCGAACAGAACACGTCCTGCATTCGCCCATTTTCCCGAAAATTAATATGCACGTGTCGTTTAGTTTCATCGAACTGCGCCTTTGTTACTACCTTTTCATTAAGACACATTTGAGCATAAATGAGTTCACGAATCTCATAAGCCGAAATGCGTGGGCTCCTGAGACCAAAAGCACATACATCGTATTTTGCCATTCAAACATTTTGAGTGTCCAACTCTCAAGCTCGTAAACAAAAACAACATAAAGATCCTACCGTAAACAACTACAAAACAATATTCCCTTCAAATTAAACTACATTCCGTTTCGTGTCTCTAAAGCTATTCCTTCTGGTTTTAGATAAACTGTTGATACATAGAGATGGCCAGGGTTCTTTCTACTGTGGGTCTTATGTCTCTGCCCAACATTACACTTGCTGTACAAGAATTAAAATTAAACATAACAAATTTGTCAAAGTAAACTTGGGACACAATTACAATCGATAGAAAGAAATGCAGACGTTATTGACATCAACAATATCTACAGATTTTAATTAGGCCTTCTATACGGCATATTTTTATTTACATATAAAGAACGTAGACTTTATTCCCTAAAGAACAAAACATGCTAAACACATTCAATATCTAGTGTGAATGAAAACATATACCCAGTTTCACATCACTCAATTTGCTATTACGAGTGGACAACACATACAAACACCAGATCGTTATTGCAGTATGCTAAAAACAGATTTCCTTGCATTTTAAGCTTATTGTGCTGAGTGTATATATTATAAAATAATACCAAATTGTTGTAAAACGCTTAAAAGCAAAACCCAACAGCAGATTAATTCGACAATAAGCTGATTTTTTATTAAATATCTTAACCTTTGACAATCTATGTCTAAGAGTAGGAAAAGGATCGCTAATAATAATAAATATAAACACGGCATAAATAATACCCGTAATTTCAAAAAGTTTCAAGACAATTAAAAAATGTTCCTGACTCTTGCGTTATATTCAGTGAATACTCAGGATTGTACACAGTTAATTAATTGTCCTCGATCTCTTCATTTATTCCATATATAAATGTTCTTGTAGCTATTGCAGTATTTGTCTGCTCTAGATAATGCAAGAGACGCTGTCGTTCTTCATGTTCTTGCTTCAAGTAAAAGACAAGAATGAAGAAATGGAACAGGTGCAATGACGAAGACAACAGAACGCCATATCTTAACGTACAGCGATGTCTATAGTCCTGTCTTGTGCTTTTATACAGTAGAACATCTGGTATTGCAAGTTGCATACTACACTAGACACACACAAACACACACACACACAAACACACACACACGCTTTAACAATATAATATGGCAGTGCCATATAAGGTGTTAGCGGAATATCATATCAAACCTAAAGTTATCATTTTTCTTAATGCCACACTATTCTGTCATTCAATAAAAATTAAATTCTTTGGGATATACTGTAATTAAAAATCCATTTTTAAAACAAATTCTACGCCAAATGTCACACGAACTTTGTACACCCCTATACACCAAATAGGAGACGCGCGGTATAACAGAGTCAATATTTGTGATATATGTGTTTAAAGAAATTACACTAGTTGACGACTGCAGATTTCATCAATTGTAAAACCGTACCAAATCCTGGGTGAACTGTAACTTAAACGTGGGGGAGTAATAAATTTTCTGAAAAACAAGAGAACAGTGAAAAGTAAAATGCTTGGTCTCCGAAAGAAATTAATATCGAAACATCTTAAATTGTTTAAAAACCCTACACATTTTACATAAGTACCAAGGCTGCCTGTGGGTATACTTCATAAGGCATTATTACACATCAGGTTTCATAAATGTTGAAAAAAACTGAAAGTCATCATAAAAATTCAATAATTGTGCATTTGTATTTACTGTCAGTTGGACAGCTGGAAGTGGACACATGTGAAATTTAATTTTCAACATAACATACGTCTACACACAACAAATTTATTCTTACTGTTAAACTAACACAAACAACAGTACTTCAACTCGCAACACAAAGTGACGATATACACCAACATTATTTTACAACTATTTCACAGAATCAGGTGCGATAAAGTACATAAAAATTAAATCATCCTATCTTATAACACCACAAGCAACCCTACTACACTTAGCGCAGAAGCTTCCAAACAAACTACCAGCTAAAACCAATAAAAATCTCTAGTGTATTGACTTTTAAAAACTTCCAGAAACCTGATGCAAACCACAACAGCAGATATTAATTTTCTACAAATATCTTCTGTACAAAATAATAATGATTCATGAAAACAAAATTTTATATGTATTAATTTCAATATTAAACTAATAATTTTCTGCTATTAACGACACATTTTATTTCATTGCTGAAATAATGGCTACTTCAAAAGCAAACGCTGGAATTGAAGTAATGTAATGGGTTGTGGTCTATAAATTTAGAAAATGTGAAAAATTTGCAAGTAACATACACAAACATAAAATTCAATTAAATAACTTTCAACATGGCTGGCTCACATCGGCTCCAAATTTCTTCTCCAAGATTCAAAGCACTATTCAGTAGGCCAACTGCTTTACAATTTTTCCAGCGAAAGCTTATGTATTCCAGTCTATAATCAATGGACATAATCAACAAAGATGGCGTCACATAAACAGAGTACTGAAACATGGAATTGGTGTACAGAACACTTTTTTCACTCCCGTTACTTGAAGTATATACTGTAAAGTACTTTGAAATAAGAAATTCCGACTACAAGACTAGAGCACTAGAAACAGATGAACGGTGACAAAGCTTGGAACAAGAGTACAATTGCTGACGCGAAGATGGGGGGAAGGTTAGGAGTTGAGAGATAGCATTCTACTATTTCAAATATCGGTTGTAGACGTAGGGAAGTGGTCATGATCACACTTCAAGGAAAATACATCTGGCATCCAGCAAACAGGAAAAAAGATGGACCCTGAGGATACTTCTGATACGCTGTGAAACGTAAAGATACAGATACGCTTGCAAGAATTCAACTATCGTAGTGTGTACGAGCTCTAATGTAACTCAGAATATTTCGTTTGGATCCAATTAATGATTCTATTCTGCATGTGTCTCGCTCAGATAAAACTCAGTACACATCAAATAACGTAAGATGTAAGACCAACATCAAGTCACAGGAGACGGACGGAACATTCGGTTCGATGTTT
>Ga0268261_10000190_pt1 | contig 38133 bp, 40 predicted proteins | sample TergutNc150P1_FD_190353 | JGI IMG/M metagenome (GOLD analysis project Ga0268261, IMG submission 190353) | Nasutitermes corniger P1 segment gut microbial community from laboratory colony in Florida, USA - Nc150 P1 (SPAdes) (version 2) | ecosystem: Host-associated > Arthropoda: Insects >... | reverse complement strand
AAAGAGGCCACACCTGTTCCCATCCCGAACACAGAAGTTAAGCTCTTTAGCGCCGAGGGTAGTACACACGTGCAAGAGTAGGACGTTGCCGGGCCATTCTTTGACCACCTGTATGGGTGGTTTTTTTATGAATTAGAACTGAAATTTTAGCTCTCATTCATGTTCAGTGAACTTTACGATTTAAAGTTTATAGTATGGGGATGAATTGATAATAAAAGTGGAAAACTATCCAGAGTATATAGAAGTTTTAGGATGAAAAAACGGGAAATAAGGTGGTCATAAAATGCTTAAATTATTTAAATACCTTAAACGCCATGAAATTTTTCAAATTTTAATTTGTGTGGTGCTTGTCGCGGGACAGGTTTGGCTTAACTTGAAATTGCCTGATTTCATGAACGATATCACGAGGCATCTGGAGACGGAAGGAAGTACCATGCATGATATCCTGATTTCAGGTTTCAAAATGCTTTTGTGTGCTCTTGGAAGTGGTGTGCTGGCAGTCATTACTGGATATTTTGCAGCAAGGGTAGCAACCAGTTTCTCTAAAGACCTGCGGGAGCGTGTTTTTGCCAAGACGCTTGGGTTTTCAATGGCTGAAATCAACCAGTTTTCTACTGCTAGTTTAATTACCCGCTCCACTAACGATATTACCCAGGTGCAACAGATTTTTGCCATGGGGCTTCAGGTCATGATCCAAGCGCCTATCCTAGCGGTATGGGCTATCATTAAAATACTTGGTATTGGCTGGGAATGGTCTATGGCGACGGTGGTTGCTGTGTTGGTCCTTCTTGTCATCATTACTATTATCGTAACTGTGGCACTCCCAAAATTCAAGATTATCCAGAAGCTTACGGACAACTTGAACCGGGTTACCCGGGAGCAACTGATCGGTATCCGTGTCGTCCATGCCTACAACGCCGAGAAGTACGAAGAGGCCAAGTTTGAGGATGCAAATGAAGAATTGATGGCTACCAACTTATTTACCAACAGGACCATGGCGATTATGATGCCGGGGATTACCCTGATTATGCAAGGCCTTACTCTATCAGTCTACCTCATCGGTGCGCGCCTCATCAATAATGCTGCGATTCCGACCCTTGCTGAACTGGGGACGGGGTCTTCTGACCGTGTCATCTTATTTTCCAACATGGTCGTGTTTACAGCATATGCCATGCAGGTCATTATGGCTTTTATGCTTTTGGCTATGACGTTTATTATGCTCCCCCGGGCGGCGGTATCGGCCAAACGTATCAATGAAGTGCTGGAAACGCCACTTACTATAAAAGAAGGCACCATCACTGAGTCACCCGAGGATAAAGAAGGGGAAATTGAATTTCGCAATGTCAGTTTCCGTTATCCGGACGCTGAAGAAGCCGTTTTGGAAAATATCAGCTTCAAGGCCCATAAGGGAGAGACCATCGCCTTTATCGGTTCTACCGGTAGTGGGAAATCCACCCTTATCAACCTGATCCCAAGGTTTTATGACGTTACAGACGGGGAAGTGTTGGTGGATGGCATCGATGTCCGCAAGTACACCCAAGAAGCTTTATTGAGTAAAATCGGTTATGTGTCCCAAAAAGCCATCCTCTTTACGGGGACGGTGACATCCAATGTGGATTTCGGTGAAAATGGCGAGCATCAGCTGACCGAGTTTGGCGTCCAACGTGCCATTGAAATCGCCCAAGGGAAAGACTTCGTCGAAAAAATGGAAAATACCTATGAGGCGGAAATCGCCCAAGGTGGTACCAACGTTTCCGGTGGCCAACGCCAGCGCCTTTCCATTGCACGGGCTATTGGTCGCAATCCGGAAATCTTTATTTTCGATGATTCATTCTCGGCGCTTGATTATAAAACGGACCGTGTCCTTCGCAGCGTTCTGAAAAAAGAAACCGCCGGTTCTACTAACCTGATTGTCGCCCAACGGATTGGGACCATCAAGGATGCCGATAAAATCATCGTCCTGGATGAAGGGAAGCTAGTAGGGATGGGTACCCATCGGGAACTGTTGAAAGGCTGCCAGACTTACCAAGAAATCGCCTATTCCCAACTATCGAAGGAGGAACTGGAAAATGAGTAGCCAAAACAACACGCAGCGCCGTCCAGCCGGTGGTATTGGGGGCCCGGGAAGCAACATGGCACCCGGAGAAAAGCCGAAAAACTTCAAAGAGGCAATTATCCAGATTGGGGCTTATGCTAAAACCTATCTTCCTGCTATTATCATTTCCTTATTGTTGGCCATTGCCGGTACCATCATCTCCATTTATGGGCCGAGCCAGATAGGAAAGATTACCGATAAAATCACAGAGGGGATGATGGGGCCTATCGATTTAGGGGCTATAAACCGGGTCGGCCTTTGGCTAGGTGGGCTTTACCTAATCAACTTCTTGTTCAACTACATCCAGGGATTTGTTATGGCAACTGTTACCCAAAGGATTTCAAAAAGCCTGCGACGGGACATTTCCCTGAAAATCAACCGCTTGCCCCTGAGGTATTTTGATTCCACATCTTACGGGGACATATTATCCAGGGTCACCAATGACGTGGACACCATTAGCCAAACATTCAATCAATCCGTAGTGGCTTTAGTATCGGCCGCCGTTATGTTCCTCGGTACCCTCGTCATGATGTTTTGGTACCAGTGGATTATGGCAGTGACAGCGGTCGCCTCCACCTTCGTCGGTTTTATTTTAATGGCAATCATCATGAAAAACTCGCAAAAATACTTTGCCCGGCAACAAGAAGGATTAGGTAAACTGAACGGGCACATCGAAGAAGTTTTTTCGGGGCACAACGTCGTCCGGGTTTACAATGCGACGGCTAAAGCCAAAGGGGTATTTGACGAGGTCAACGAAGATTTATACGACAGCGCCTGGAAATCCCAGTTTCTATCCGGCTTGATGATGCCTATCATGGGATTCATCGGAAACTTCGGCTATGCGGCAGTCTGCGTCGTCGGTGCGGGGCTGGTCATGAATGGAAGCATCACTTTCGGGACCATCGTTAAATTCATGATTTACATCCGGTTGTTCACGCAACCCCTCTCCCAGATTGCCCAAGCCATGACGAGCCTTCAGTCTACAGCAGCAGCTAGCGAGCGGGTCTTTCAGTTCCTGGATGAAAAAGAGTTGGAAAATGAAGACCATAAACGCACGAAATTAAATGAAGTTCAAGGGGCCGTGGATTTTGAACACGTAAAATTCGGTTATTATCCTGAGAAGATTATCATTAAGGATTTCTCTGCCCATATCAATGCCGGTCAAAAAGTAGCCATCGTGGGTCCAACTGGTGCTGGGAAAACGACGATGGTCAATCTGCTTATGCGTTTTTACGAGGTCAATAGCGGCACCATTAAAATTGATGGGGTGCCTACCATTGATGTCACCCGCCAAAACCTTCACGACCAGTTTTGCATGGTGCTTCAAGACACCTGGCTGTTTGAAGGGACCATCAAGGAAAACATCCGTTACAACAAAGAGGGGATAACAGACGAGCAAATCAAGGCCGCTTGTAAAGCCGTGGGAATCAATCACTTCATCAAAACCCTGCCAAAAGGTTATGACACGATTTTAGACGATAAGGCCAGCCTGTCTGTTGGGCAAAAGCAGTTGATAACTATCGCCCGTGCCATGGTTGCCGATGCACCGCTGTTGATTTTGGACGAAGCCACCAGTTCAGTAGATACCCGTACCGAAGTCCTCATCCAAGAAGCGATGGATAAACTAATGGTCGGACGCACCTCCTTCGTCATCGCCCACCGCTTGTCAACCATTAAAAATGCCGACCTCATCCTCTACATGAGGGAAGGCGACATCCTAGAAAAAGGAACCCACGACGAATTGTTGGCACAAGGCGGTTATTATGCAGAGCTTTATAACAGCCAGTTTGAGAATGCCAGTTAAGCCATAGCTATCCTCAGCACAGTGGAAGTGCCTTTCTTCCATTGTGCTGACTTTCGTTAAGTGGTATAATTAATTGATACTTTTACACATTGGGGATGATTTCATGAAAGACAAATGGTTGAAGGGGACCGTCATTTTAACAGTGACCGCCCTGCTTTCCAAAATTTTAAGCATGCTTTATAAGGTACCTTACCAAAATAGGATTGGCGACGCGGGCCTGTATGCTTTTCAGCAGGTCTATCCGTTGCTTGGCATATATACCGTACTCAGTTCCGTGGTGCTACCCAGCATCATTTCCGAATTGCTCCTCACCCATCAGTATAATGAGCAAGTCAAATCGCAGATAAAACGCTTGCTTTGGATTTTTTCGGTAAGTGCTTTTGCCCTTTTGTTTTTGGGAAGTGACTTGATAGCACGCCTCATGGGTGACAGGAGCTTAGGCGCTGCCATCCGATGGGTGGGGATGGCTTATTTGCTGCTGCCCCATGTTTCGTACCTGCGCGGGGTTTTCCTTACCCGTTCCGAGACCATGGCAAGGGCAGGGATTTCCATCACCATCGAGCAGTTGGTGCGGGTGCTCATGATATTGCTGGCAGTAGGGCAGTTCGGACATCTCCACGTTTCAAGGATTGCTGAAATGGCATACCTGCTTGGTTTGGCAGGACCTGTTGCCGGGATTTTGTACTTGGGGGCTTTCAAGCAAGGGGACGAGCCACAGCAGTTCATCCGCAAAAAATTCAGGCTCAGGTTTATAAGGAAAACCGGTTATTTATTTTTAAGTGCCGGCATCTTGACCATCTTTCAGTTGATAGACAGCTTCGTGGTTTTCAATTCGCTGCTGGTGGGTGGACTTGGCAACTTGGAAGCCATGGTGCAAAAAGGCGTGTTCGACCGGGGGTTTCCCATCGTTCAGGCAGCTACTTTCTTCATTGGAGCCATCGTTTCATCGACCCTCCCTCAATTGGTGGGAGCCGAAAATGAAAAGCAGAAAAAACAGGTCTTCAACTATTCATTATTTTTAGTCATCTTACTCAGTGTCCCGGGAACCGTCGGCCTGTACTTAGTCATGGGCAGCCTCAACACGGCGTTATTTGAGGACATGTTAGGGACGGGCACCCTGCAAATCATGAGCCTTCAGGTCCTGTTCTTCCCGTTCATCGTCTTGACGGCAGCCGTCTTGCAGCAAGAAGAACGTTATGGCGACATGGTGGTTTCGGTATTGGCAGGGATTTTCATCAAACTCATCGCCACACCCCTGTTGACCGAATCCATGGGCATTTACGGAGCCGCCCTATCCTCCGTCCTGGCACTAGGTGTCATAGCGCTCATCAACTTGGTGAAATTCAGGAGGATGCTGGTGCGCCAAAGTTTTTACAACCTGCTCAAAGTCGGATTTGCCACCCTTTGCATGTGGTTGGCTGTCGATACGTTGCGCACCATCTTACCAGGCGTCCTTGAAAGTGTCAGCGGGCGCACAGGGCATGTCTTGACCCTTGCTATCCTAACCCTGGCAGGCGTGCTGGCTTATGGACTAGTGATGCTCTTATTTATTTTAACGACCCAAACAAAAGCAGATTTATCCAAGAAGCGCAGGCGCAAAAAACAGGCAACACGCAAAAGGGCACGAAAAACGACGTGAGGTGAACGAGATGATTAATATTGTTGGCTTAGGGGCAGGGGATGAGAATCAATTGACCGTTGGCGTCATCAGGCAGCTCCAGTCCGGGCTTCCGATCTATTTGCGGACAGACCAGCATCCCATGATTGGGTTTTTCAAAAAAAATAACATTCCCTACACCTCTTTTGACTCATGCTACGAAAACCATGAAACATTTGAAGGGGTATACGAGGACATCATTGCCAAAGTGAAAGAGGCTGCCCTAAAAGGGGATCTCATCTACGCAACCCCGGGTCACCCAACGGTGGCGGAATACACAGTCAAAAGGCTGTTAGCAGAAACAAAAGCCCAAATCATAGGTGGTCAAAGCTTCCTTGACCCTATGTTTGCCGGGCTTGGCATCGACCCCATTGACGGGCTGCAAGTCATGGATGCCCTCTCATTCGATGTGGAAGGGGTCAACCCCAGGATGCACCTCATCGTCCCTCAGGTGTTTGACCAGATGAGTGCTTCTAATTTGAAGCTTGACCTGATGGAAACCTATGAGGATGAATACCCCATCTGCATTGTCAAGGCAGCGGGAAGCGCCGAGGCCAGTTATGAATGGAAAAAGCTCTACGAACTTGACCATGGCTTCAAACTTGATAATTTAACGACCATTTATGTCCCACCGAAAGGAAGTGTTCCCCATGAGATTAGATAAATACTTAAAAGTCTCCCGTCTCATCAAGCGACGCACATTAGCAAAAGAAGTAGCAGACAAAGGCCGCATTGAAATCAATGGCAAGGTTGCCAAATCCAGCAACACGGTTAAAGTGGGGGACGAACTGACCCTTTATTATGGCAACAAAACGGTCAAAATCCGGATAACGGACATTAAGGATTCCACTAAAAAACAAGATGCCCAGCTCATGTACGACCTGATATCCGAGGAACGGGTGGAGCGCCCTCGGGTTGAGGATATGCCTGAAATAGAAGCATTTTAAAACTTTAAAGTATGCACTTTTGAAGCCATTCAAGGGTGCTTTTTTTTATAGAAAAATAGGGTTTTGATAGTGTTTTCGGGACGCAAAATACCCCAAATTATCTGAAAATGCAATGAAAGGAAAAAAGTTATACTGACAATATTGTCAGGGTAGAGATGGAGTGCTATAATGTTAATTACTGGAATAATTGGTATGTAAAAGGATATACAAATTTTCAAATCACTGATGCGAATAATGAGTGAAAAAGTCGCATATAGTAAAATGGTATGACCATAACCCGTTTGGGAAATCGGTGGCGGGTAAAACTGGGAGGCGAGAGACATGAAGAAATTAATGCTTAGGGCTGTGGGCTCGATCGTTGTGACATCCACAGTCGTTGGGGGAGCAGTTGGAGAGGAGGGCATTATTTAAATGCCGTCAATAATAATGTGAACCATTTAACCAATATGGTCAACAACTTGACCAGTGAATCCCAGCAAATGCTGGCCCGCCATAATCTATTCCGTAACAACGCCGAGGAAAAAATGCTACAGCTGGTAACCGAAATCGAAGGGTTGGAATTTCAGTTGGACGGCAAGGAATTGCTAATCGCAGAAAAAGAAGATGAATTAGAATACAATCAAGGAATCATAGAATTTAAGGTGGGGTTTGCCGCCAGATTGGAGGAGCGGATTTTAGAACTTGAAGAAGATAGTGCTGAGATAGCCACCCTTCGGGAACTAATCGACACGTTGGAAACCGATATTATAAGCCTCCAACGACGCACAGAGGAACTCGTATACGATTTAGATGGGGCTAATGCTAGGATTTCCTCCCTTAATGAGCAAATTTATGAGTTGAGCAGAAACCGTAGAGAACTAGAAACCGATAGCAATGTTCTCGCCCATGAACTTAACCGTGCCAATCAGGCAGTACTTAACGTCTATAACAATGTCAATTCCCAACTGAGAAATGCTACTGACCGGTTCAACCAAAGGACCTTGCCATCTGCTATCAACACGGACTTGCCAGGGATTTTCGCCCAAACCTCCGTGGCAAGGGAGTGAGGCCAAATTTCCATAACTTTAGACAGCATCGGTGCATCACATTCAAAATAATAGATATTTCAGCATTCTTTTTCCGGGAAAATGCTAGTTGGATTTGGTTTGTGGGAAGGGGCTTAGCTAGTTGTCATTTTCCTGAAACGCCCGTCATAAGCTAGTAAAAACATCTAGCACGGGAGGGAATTACATGAACATTTATGAACGGGAATCCAGGGCAACCCATAGCACGTCGAGCATCCTTGGGCATCATCAAATCAGCATGAAAGAGCGCAAGCTTCTGGAAATCACCGGCATCCGCAAATTGCTGGCTTTTGATTCCGAATTGTTCACCATCGAAACAACCATGGGGGTCCTTAGCGTTAGGGGAAATGATCTGGAACTGAAAAACCTGGACTTGGAAAAAGGGGAATTGGCGATTATCGGGCACATCACCGGTTATGAATACGACGACATCCATCTTGTGAACGGGTCAGAGTCCAAAGGGATTTTGAGCAAACTTTTTAAATGAACCTGCACACCCAGTTCGACTTATTCATACACATGATATTGTACGGTGCATTCATCGGAATCACCTACGATGGCGTCAACATCATCAAGGGCGACATGCGCCACAAGCCAAACCGCGTCATAACCATGGTCATCTATTGGTCGATCCTCGTCCCCCTTACTTACCTCTACCTTTACAATGTCAACCAGGGACAAATGCACATGTTCGTCTTTGTGTCCCTTTTTATTGGCAATGGGCTGTATTTTAAGCTCATGAAGCGGCAATTTCGAAATGACTTGGAAATGCTGGGGAAAAACATCTATTTTATCCTGGGCGTTATTAAAAAAGTTGCCAATGTGATAATTATTTCGCCGATACTGTTTATTTATCGCCTGTTTTCTGATATAATTAAATGGATTCTTAAACTCTTAAAGTTTATCTTTGTCACGCCTTTAGTTAATTTGGGAAAATGGGGTTCAAAAAAGAAGGTGAATAAACGTGTCAAGAAAGCTAACGGTCATCAAGAAGAACAAACAACGGAGACGTGAAATGTTTCTCAGGCGTGTGGTTACCCTGATGTTGTTTTTCGGGACTTTCGTTGGCGCTGGGATTTTCACCTATGCCAACCGACTGGAAAGACTGCGTGCCGCCGAAGAACGGCTGGCGCATTATCAACAGCAGTATCAAGCCATCCTTGATTTGAATGCCTATTATCAGGCCCAAATCAACATGCTTGAAGACGAGGACTTCGTCGCAATGCTGGCTCGTGAACGTTTTTTCAAATCCCTGCCAGGGGAAATCATCTTTAGGACTTCCACCGACTCAGGACCAAGGTGGGAAACAGAATCAACCGTTTATGAGTATCACGAAGATTAAAAAATAAAGTAAAAACTACAAGGAGGATTTGCGATCTTTATGTCAATTACAGCTGGTCAGAAACTTAATGGTAAAATCACGAGTGTAAAAAAGTTCGGTGCATTCGTGGAGTTGGAAAATGGTAAATCAGGTTTAGTCCACATCAGTGAATTATCCGACAAGTTCGTTGAAAAAGTGGAAGATGTCGTGAGCGTAGGCCAGGAAGTCACGGTCCGCGTCAAAGAAGTAACAGCGGAAGGGAAAATCAACCTTTCAATGAAACCGGAGCGTCCCGCACGCCCACCAAGACCAGCTTTCGATATGGATAAAGGCATTGCTAACTTCCTAAAAGAGAGCGATGAGAAGCAAACCACTTTGAAGAAAAATATGAAATCCCAACGCCGCCGCTCGAACTAGGCAACTTGGGTTAGGGTCTGCCTTGGCAGGCTCTTTTTTTATGGATTATGAAAATGCAACTGTTATAGATAGAAATTATCAACGTACAAAAAAGCAGTAGTACGGTATTTCGTACCTACTGCTTTTTATAACCGGATTCCATGTTTTTCAATGAATACTTTGTTTTGTTCATAGTCCGTCAACCACCCACAGGTCTTATAAATCTCTAACAACTCCACCAGTCGCCCGTAATCATACAAGCCGTTACCGATTTTGAAGCAAGCCACTTGATAAATAATTTGAGATAAAACTGAACCAGCAAGACTATTTTGGTCAATGCTGCTTTGCTCTGCTTTTTTTGAATATTCTAACGAGTAACGCAGGTATTCCGGGAAATCCAAAGCATAAATTGCCAGGTTGAGGATAAGTGCAGTCCCCACTAGCTTATGTTTATAAAAATCATAGTGCTCATCAAGGGTCGTCACTCCTTTTTTGACGAGGGAGAGAGCATCTTTTATTTCAAAAAGAAACAGGCACTGGCTTAGCAGGATTAGGTCATAAAAGAAAAAACTATTGGATGTTAGCAAATATTCCTTAACGGATGTGATTTCTTTACGTGCGGCTTCGTAATCGTTATTGGTGTTCAATAACGTAATATTGGCTTGTGCCATAGCAGCAGTGTGTAAAAAAAAGACAGTCCCCTGAGTTTCGTATAAATTCAGGGCTTTTTTCTTGATTTTTTTCAGACCATCTAAATTACGGCGGGCAATATTCCAGGATAAATCTAAGGATAGGATTTCCCGGATGGATATATGCTCATTATCCATTAAGTAAAAAAATTCCTCTGTCGAAATGTTTCTTTCGTTTAATAGCACGAGTAATTCTTCCAAAGGCATGGATTTCTTCCCGCCTTCATAAATCCCCAGCTGCCTACGGCTTCCCAAATCTTGAATGAATTCCTCTTGAGTCAGTTTTTTTCGTTTACGGATTTCTTTAATGGATAATCCAATGGACTCCCTTAAGTTGGCTAAAATCTCGAGTAATGTTTCTTCCATTGCTTTCATCCCCTTGGATGTTACTATTTTATAACTATAGTACCATGAAACCTTACCAAATGTAAACGCTGTTGCATTTATTTTGTCGATTTGTCCAAAAAATGGGATATAAAAAAAGTTTCGCTCATAAAAATGGCGTTTTCTAAAGTCGATTAATTTCCGTGTTATAATAAGCGTAGATTTACAGGGGAGTATCTTTAAGATATATTCTTCTGGTGAAGGGAATGGGCTAGGGTCATCTCAGAATCTTCGCAAGAAACGAGTTTATGAGGAGGTGACGGAATGACTTTACTGAATTGGTTTTACCCTCGCTTATTCCCTTGGGTCTAAGGGGGATGGCTAACTTTCTCTTTTGAGCGAGTTGGCTTGTTTCAGAAGAATAAAAATTAATGATTCCCAACGGGGAGAAAAAGGAGCTAAAAAACTATGAAAATTAAACTTGAGCAAGTGAAAGAAAACATCAAACCCATTTTGGCAACACTTGTTGCCGCATTCGCATTAGTTTTTGTGTTGGGTTCTACAACAGCTAGTGCAAGTAGTAATCCGCAGTGGAGAAGGGTTCATCGGGATATTAATCCTGTCACGCAAGTTGTTCCGAATATCGTCACTTATTACCAAAATGGTTGGAGTGGAACATTGCATAGGGAAGCTGGGACTGTCGACCTTGGTGGCTCCCGTTTTAGGTTTTTCTTTAGTGGTTGGGTAGGAAGATAAAACCATAAAACAATCGAAGGGGTTTATCGCATCTTTTTTTAAAAAATGTGATAAGCCCTATTTGACTTTATTCATGACTAATATAATCACTTTAGAGGAGAGAGCGCATGAAAATCAGACGATTCAAAACGACCACCGCCTTGCTAATTCCCTTACTCCTAGGCACGATAATTTCAGCATCATTATTCATCGTCCAACTGACATCCAACATCAACGCAGAAATTGAAAATGCAACACTACCGATTCTGACCATCGGGATGGACGAAGATGCGGTGTTAGGTTACTTAGGAGTGGAATCGGGAGAGTTTAGAGAGCAATACCATGTCCCCCTGACATCCGAAATATTCCAAAGAATTTCAGACCTCACATATGTTCAGCAAGCAGAATTTGACCAAATCCAACGTTTTTTCAGTCATGAATTGCAGAACCTCTTACCCATGGCTTTTAATCCTCACGCTCCAGAAATTACGGAACCCTTGGCTAACTCATTTGAAGTCTACGGGGTGCAGTCCCCAGAATTTTTATTTTTGCAACAAGGGGTTGTTGAACTTTCCGAAGGGCGTTCCTTTTCACAAGAGGAAATAGAAAATAGTGACGGAGCACCAGTAGCCATTATTTCCCGCCAATTTGCCACCCTAAACAATTTAAGCTTAAATGGGACTTTCACATTGGATAATTCCCTGTATATTTTCGATTGGGCGACAGAAATGGAACTTGGCTTTTTCTCACTTTTCCGGGAAGACAATTTGGTTGCCACACAGCCTAAAACTTTTGAAATTATCGGGATTTTTGATTATCTTACTCCTGATTCAGCAGACAGAGGTAGAATGCAAATTGATGAAAGCACCATGAAAATGGAAATGAATGGCCTAATTTTTGTCCCTCATCCCGTCATTGAACAAGCGAGGGAGTTCCTTCAGTCGTATTCACCCACGGAAAGAAGTTTAAGGGACGACACCTCATTGTTTTTATTGAACAATTTTTCGTATATGACTAGTTTTTTGGAAGCGGCTGAGGAGATTTTACCGCCATTTTATAATTTATTTAACCGCTTGCATTTTCAAGACCGCTTTGAATTTTTAGAAAACCACCGTCAGCTTTGGCAGATGGAAAGCCTGGCTGCATTAGTTTTAATTTCAACAAGTATCCTAGCTTTCATTGTCTTGATATTTACTCGAAAAGACGGATTAATTGCTTCATTGGTTGGTTTTTCCATCGCTTTATTTTTGGGCTATCAAGCAGCCAACTTCTATTTAAGCAGCCAAGGGATATTCTCTGCGCCCTCCATTAACGAATCCGCATTCCTTTGGGTGAATTTCATTGACTTTTTCTTTGCCCAGGAACTGCTTTGGGACGAACTTTATTTGAATCATAGCGGATGGAACCTCCAATTTTTAGGGATGTATACCCTTATCGCAGCAGGGATTTTACTGGCAAGCCAAATTGCGGGACGTTTAATCCCATTCAAAAAAACGAAGGCAAAGGGGTTGGAGCATGGGAACCTTAAAAAGAAGTTTAATTAGCCTTGCCCGGAATTACAAAAAAAGTGCCGCTTTCTTCGTGATGGCTTTTATTCTTGGGAACCTGATTGTGGGGGCTATGGGAATTCAGCAGGCAGTCGTCAGTTCCCATCGGAATCTGCGGCGGATGCTGCCACCGGTTGTGACCATCCAACAAGACAGGGCTGCCACGGAGGAGTGGGAACTCACTGAAGAAGAATGGATTGCGTGGAATATTTCGAGCATGATTACCCCTGAAATGGTTGAGCGGCTGGGAAGCCTGCCTTATGTTTCTGAAGTGGAAAATACCTTGGTGGCAACCATGTATAACCGCCAGCTGGAGTTGGTTGGGGATGCACATGGTATGGTGGATGCGGGGAACCAGCCCATTCAGGTCAAGGGGGTGAACCGCCCTCAATTTGGCGACTTGAATGCGGGGCTAGTCAACATTCTTTATGGACGGACATTATCTGAATCCGAATTGGAGTTGGAAGGGAATCAAAGTTATGCCCTGATTTCCCGTGAATTTGCCCAGCTGAACCGCCTGATGGTGGGTTCCCGCTTCCAGTTGGAAAACAACACCTACGAGCAACACGCCATCCGTCCCGCCGGGTTTACTTTTTATGCCGACGAGGACATCCGTTATCAGGAAATCTACGAGTTGGAAGTCATCGGGATTTTTGAAGTGGGGCGGGGGATTACCACTGGCGACGAGTGGATGGACTCTATGCTGGAATGGGAAATCACCAATCAAGTGTACGTCCCATTTGACTTGGCGGGTCGGGCATGGAATTTCAACATGATGGAAAATGTCCAAATGATGTATAACCTTAACCCAAACATGGACATCGCCACGGCGATTCAGGCACGCAACGACAACGGCATTCTGGGGGAGTTGCTGTTTTTGCTCCACGACCCGCTGTACATCGAGGATTTCGCCCAGGAATTGTCGGAAATCGTGCCTGCCGGATTCTGGTATGTCCAGGACTTGTCCAACAGCTTTGCGGATATGGCCAATGCCATGGAAAATATGCTCTGGATTGCCTCCCTTATTCAAAACGCATCCCTAGTGGCATCCATACTTATCTTTACGTTGCTGATTGTATTCCTCTTACGGGATCGGCAGCAGGAAATAGGGATTTACCTGGCACTTGGAGAAACTAAACTGAAGGTATTTTTGCAATTCTTATGGGAAATCCTCATCTCGGGGGGCATCGCCATCGGTTTGTCCCTGCTATCAGGAAGCTTCCTGGCAAGCGCCTTGTCAGAAACCTTGCTCCATCAGGAAGTAGTGAGCCAACAGGCTACCCGCCAAATCGCCCAGCAACAAGAAGGCAGCATCTTCGTCCCAGGATTTGAAGTCATGGGCTGGTTCTCCCCAGGATATTTCACCGTCGAAGAAATGATGGAAAACTACCAATTCGACCTTCCCCCCACCGTCATCCTCCAGTTCCTAGCCAGTGGCTTCGCCCTCATCCTCTTGTCCGTAACGTTATCGAATGCCTACCTCATAACCTTAAATCCCAAAAAGTTGCTCATGTAGCATAAATCCCAGGACCCTTTTCGGTCCTGGGATTTTTTAGTTAAAGAATAAAAAGCGACATGGAATAATACGAAATGTGTTATAATAGGCTTAAGAAAAAGAGGTGATTTGGATGGCTGGAAAAATTGAATTGGCAGTCCCGACAGAGATGATTCCTTTTATACCGGTGAACGATTCTCGAATGGAAAAGGTACAACAGGCAATGCTTCTGTACCCCTATATAAAAAATGAAACGATTTCTCATGGGAAAGCAGCGGAGATTTTAGGAATTAGCAAGATGGAACTGATTGAAATTTACAGCGAAATGGGCATTGATTACATTTCCATGGATTATTCCGAAATCGAAAAAGAGATTGCGACTTATCAGCGGTTAAAAGGTAAACGTTTATGATTGTCGTATCGGATACTACGCCAATTATTTCTTTAATACGGGTGGATAAACTGAATCTTTTAGAGAAACTATTTGATACGATTGTCATCCCTGAAAAAGTATTTGAAGAACTTACTTTAAACCCTGAATATGGAAGGGAGGCTGAGTTGGTTAGGAAAACTTCATTCTTAGAGATTGTTCCTGTGACCAATCAAAAAGCTGTGGCTATTTTGATGAAAGCAACTAACTTGGATATAGGCGAGAGTGAGGCAATTGTTCTTTCCGAGGAGTTGGCGGCGGATGTGATATTAATGGATGAAAAGAAGGGGCGGAGAATTTCTGCAAGTATTGGTCTTGAAATCATGGGAACGGTCGGTGTATTGATCAATGCCTTAGCGGAGGGTTTTATTACACCATCTGAAGCCGTTGAGTGTTTGGATACGATGCGAAAAAGCGGGATTAGGATTAATGATGCCCTGTACTCCAAAGCGATTTTAAATTTAATGAATATCTGATTGCTTTCCCAGCGCCCTTTTCGGTCCTGGGATTTTTTTTGGCTTCTGCTACCCTATATCCCTTGATTGAAATGGAGTTTTCAATTTTTCCTTTCTATAATATAAGGTGCACCCCGTACCTATGTCCTATTTTATCCCCAGCAAAATCTGCCATGGGCAAACAAATTCCATCATTTAGGGGAATTTAACCTTCTATTGTATGTCCGTACTGGATTTTTTATTCAAAAATTTTCGGTGGGTCGGTCCGTACCTACGCATTTCGAGGGGCGAATGCTGACGGATGGGGACGGACAGTGAAAAAACACCCCAACTGGTGGCGAAGTTGTGGATAAATTGTTTTTCGAAAGAGTGAATCAGGCTGATAAACTGACAAAATTATGGCTTGTTAGGTGGTATTATTAACTCACAGAAGACGAGGCGGATGAATCGGTACGTATGGCTTGGCTTGGTTTTCGGCAAGAGGATTTCCACTGAAGTCCCTTTGCCGAAAACCTGTGACTACTGCAACGTATCCGGTCCCCCTTATAAAGAAGGAGGAATGAAGGATGGAAATTGTTTCTCGCATGAAACGTACGGTCGGCTCGAAGCCAAAGAACGAGGCTCGCCAAAAACTTGGTTTTTACCTTGTGAGCCAGATTTTCACCCAGCTTATCAACTTTCAACAGTTGGTACGCTCCATGGGCGAATTCATCGGTCACGGTAAAATGTTTCGCTCGGACATCTTGTTGGACGCTGTGGGCCTTGCCCTTGAAAGCATGATCCAATCACTGATGTACGACCGCTACGATTTCGAAGCCCAGCGCACCCGCATTCAGGATGAGCTGGAAAACCTGAACATCTTTGCACAGGAAATCAAGATCAAAAGCCTCTACCCGAGGACAATCAAGTTGGATCTTGTGGTAAATTCCCCCCCGAAGGACTTAACGATTCTGAGTTTGGAGGCGCTACTGGAAAGTGTGCTGAACGAGCCCCTGCGAGTTGTCGTGGAAAGCAGAAAATCGCGCCAGACCCGGATCAAAGTGTATAGCTCCAACTTGTTCAAGCTCAATCACAGCGTTTCGTATGTAGGCAAGGACGGAAGTAAAATCTCCGGCGACTCCTACCTCTGCGAAAATTTCGCTAACGGGCAAACACTCCTAGCCATAAGCGATGGCATGGGGAATGGGGAAATCGCCCATAAGGAAAGTTCCGAAGCTTTAAAGATCATCAAATGCCTGCTAAGTTTCAATGTGGCACCTAAAAAGGCCATTCAAACACTACAGGAGCTTAAGCAGAATTCCAATGCAGATGAAAGGTTCTTCTCATTAGACCTTTGCATGATCGACCGGGAACGTTCGCGGGCTACCTTCTACAAAAAAGGGGCGACACCGACGTTCTTGGTGAGAAACGACCAAATTGAGATGATTAACCTATCGCAATTGCCGGTAGGCGTCATAAATGATCAACCCATCGACCATTTTACGGTGTCGCTGGAAGAAAATGACGTGCTGGTTATGTGCAGTGACGGCATCTTCGAGCAATATCCCGACATGGCCGATTTACAGCGGCTGATCCTCGAGCATGCGGGCCAATCCCCTAAGCTCATGACCAAAAGCATCCTGCAAGCGACAGTAAACAAGCACCGCGGGAAAATCAAAGACGACATGCTGGTTTTGGCAGTCGAATACCTAAGGACCGAAGTGGTCCAGCATAAAATCGCATAGGAGGTGGCTCATGGTGAGAACCAGGGCTGGGCAGTGCCCGGCATAACCGACCAGCTTGCCCATTTGCAAGCAAAAACTACCCATTTGTAGGACGAATTACCTTATACCCGCATCACGGGCAGTGTAAAGAAATTGCCCACACGCAGCCCAATTTAAAGCAATGCCAATTAAGACCAATTAAGACCAAGTTTTGACCTGTTTAACTAAACCAACCGCTGCTGGATTTCCTGACCGAAAAGCCGGCAGGCGCTCCGAAATGCCGGGTGCTTCCACTGACCCAGGAACACCCAACTAACAAACCATGTTTAACAACAACACGGGTGGGGTTTTTTGACCCAAAAACCTACCCACACGGCATCGGGCTTACTGACCCAAAGTCCCTATGCAGCCCGCAGGCTTCCCCTGACCCAGGAAGCGGCATACCAAAACGAATTACCGGGAGTGCTTTCCCTGACCCAGAAAGTTGCGCCCAAGCATTTTGTCGGCGATGGCAAAGACCAGTATGCATTAAAAATAAAGACCTTGCATTGCCCAGGCCTTGCGAGGTAAACTTTAAGAACCGAATCCAATAGAGTCCAAGAGAATCACACGTTTCAAGGAAATTAAGTGAATTGAATAAAAGAGGGGACGCATTAGCTGATAATGCGTTGAAGGGGACGCTAGCCGTCAAACATGACAACTGAATAAACACCGTTTTAAAAAAGCTGCCTTTATGGATGAGCGATACAGCTGACCATCCTGCGACATCGAACCGGCAGCATCACCAAGCGTTGCCACAGCTCCGAAAACATTTCGGACATACTCAGACAAATAATAAATTTATAATTTCAACCAACCAATCTGCTTTGAAATAGTGCTAAAACCTTTAGCCGTGTTCGGAAAATGTGAATCATGAAGAATTACCCAGATTATTGTTTAAATGTTACGGAAATTGACAAAAATCAAGAGAAAGACCGTGTTGCCAATCCAATAACAAATCGCCCACGGGGCGGTTAGCAAGGCCCGCATTCGCGGCTAACCCAAAAAGTTGAGGGATATTGAAAAAGGACTTGTTATCCAAGGAGATAACCCCCTAAAAAATTCCAAGCCAAAATGAACCCCAAGTCCTACGAGGGGCCAGGTTAGGTGAAACCTTCCTGAAGTGCCCAGACCCGGGCAAAGTGAAACTGAAAACAACCGCAAGCAAAAAAATAAAAGCCAACCCCTCTTTAAAGGCCTGAAGTGGGGAAGGCATCCCGGATTGGTGCATCAATCTGGGAGAATCGTTAAAAAAATGACATCGCCTTTTGCGAGACGTTACAAAGCTCCTCATCCGTCTAGGTTCAGGCCGGGATGAGGGGTTTTACCATTTTTCAACACGATTTTAGTGTTGAGCCGATAGGCGAGTGGCAAAATGGGCTCAATACTAAAGTTTGTTAATGAATAGTTTACAAAGGTGGCGTATAATTTATTTGTGTTTACGGGAAAAACGGTTATAATAAAAAGTAACAGTTTTTTTTATGTGAGGAGATTAGGCATGGAAAGAGTCATAATGGAGGCCATTGCGAAATACAATTTATTTGACACCGATGAATTGCTCGTCATTGCTGTTTCCGGTGGCGCTGACTCCATGATGCTCCTTCATGTCCTGGCCCATAGGGGCTATAACTTATTGATCGCCCATGTCAACCACCAAGTGCGGCCAGAGTCTGCCCTGGACCAAAAACTGGTTGAGGAAACAGGTGCAAAGCTAGGGATTCCAGTCCATGTCCACCTGCTTCCGCCCGTTCCCCGAAATGAAAATTTCCATGCTTATGCCAGGCGCGGGCGGTATGATTTTTTTGCCCGCCTTGCTAAAGCCCATGGGAGCCGCTGCATGGTGACGGCCCATCATGGGGATGACCACATGGAAACCGTCGTCCAACGTTTTTTGCACCATCAATCCGCCAGCGGGCTCATAGGCATCAGGCCCCTCACGCAATATGCAGGAATCCATGTTACCCGCCCCCTCATAGGACTTAAAAAGTCTGAGATTTATGAGTATTGCAACGAAGCGGGCATCCCATACCAGGAAGATGCTTCCAATGCCAACGATGCCTACACGAGAGGCCGGATACGGCACCAAATCCTGCCAAGCCTGTTACAAGAAAGCCCCATGCTTTTTAGCCACATCCGGTCACTTTCGGATGGGGTTTCGGAAGATGAAGCTTATTTTTCAGGGGTGGTGGATGGGCTCTTAGAAAAAACCGAGGCAATTGAGGGTGGCTGCCAGATGTCTAGGAAGTGGTTGTGTGGGTTGCCGCCTGCTTTATCCAAGCGCCTAATCAAACGGGTGCTGGCAGGCCTTGGCATCCAGGATTTCACTAGCAACCACCTGTCGGAAATCCTGAGGCTGGCGCGGCTTGGAAACCCGAATGTGGGCTACGCCCTCCCAAAAGGGGCCTATGTGCTTTTTGCTTATGACCAGGCGGAAATTTTGACAAAATTACCCAAAGCCTTGGCTTATGACTTGGAGTTGGCCCTGAATGGTGAAGCCGTACTCCCAAACGGTGCGTCATTGGTAATAAATTACAAAAAAGACATCGAAATTAGGGCAAAAAGTTGCATCAACGAAGTTCATTTGTGTTATAATGAAATAGAATTGCCACTACGGGTCAGGACACGAAAAAACGGAGACCGGATACACCTTATGGGTGGCGGGACAAAAAAAATCAAAGAGATTATGATTGAGGCGAAAATCCCTAAGAACCTTCGGGGGGAATGGCCCATCATAACAGATGCCAGCGATCGGATCCTTTGGCTGCCGCTTTTGAAAAAAACGGCCGCTTGCCGCGACATTGCCACTGGCGACATGATAACACTGGTATACAGACATCTTGGAGGGAGCTTAATAAATGCACAGTGACATCAAAGAAATTTTAATATCGAAGCAACAAATCGAAGACAAGGCCATCGAATTGGGGAACATCCTCAGCGAAGCGTATTCCGGGAAACAACCGATCCTTTTAGGTCTTTTAAAAGGCTCCGTCATGTTCATGGGCGACTTGATGAAATCCATCGAAGTCCCGGCCCAAATCGAGTTCATGGACGTTTCCAGCTACCATGGGGCTACTTCTTCGGGGCAGGTGAAAATCTTAAAGGACCTAGACGTTTCCGTCGAGGGGCGCCACGTCCTGATTGTGGAGGATATCGTTGATACTGGATTCACTTTGAGCAAGGTCATCGAACTCCTCAAACACCGCGGGGCTTCTTCCGTCGAAGTCGTTACCCTTTTGGACAAGCCTGAAGGACGCGTGGTCGAAATGAAAGCCAAGTATGTGGGGTTCACGATCCCAAAAGCTTTCGTAGTCGGTTACGGCCTGGATTACAATGAGTTTTACCGGACCCTTCCTTACGTAGGGATTCTTAAAGAGCAGGTCTATACGAAATAATGCTCTTTTCCTGCGTTGCTGTAAAGGTATATTAAAGGGGCTTTAAACAGATAGAATGAAAGAGGTGCGAGAATGCCGAATCCTAAAGAAAACTTTAAAAAGAAGGGCAGGTTAAATAAAAACGGCCCTCAAAATATTGGGGTGTATTTGGTTTTATTTATTGTCCTGATTGGTTTGTACGTATTTTTCCTGACTGGACTTGATAACCAGCCAGAAATCCTGAACCCATCATTTAATGACTTCCTGACCCAAGTGAGCGAAGGGAACGTCAGCGAGATTTACCACAGCCCGATTGACGGGGATGCCAATGCGAACCTGACCAGGCTGACGGGGGAAATGCTTAACACGGATGGGATTGCCCAGCAGTTCCAATTGGATATTTCCAATGACCAGATGATGGGCATTACCAATGTAGCCCTTGGCAGCGAGGTTCCCCTTCGGGCGCAAACGGCTTCGTCCATGAGCGGGATTTGGAACGTGATTTCTTATGGCTTCCTAATGCTTCTTTTCTTAGGGGTCATCATGTTCATGTTCCGGTCTGCCCAGCGGGGGAACAACAAGGCTTTTGATTTCGGGAAAAGCCGTGCGAAACTGTCCAAGCAAGAAGGGATTTCGTTCGAGGACGTCGCTGGAAACGATGAAGAAAAAGATGAACTGGTAGAAGTCGTCGATTTCTTAAAAGCACCAGCCAAATACAATGAGATGGGAGCGCGTGTCCCTAAAGGGATTTTGCTTGTCGGTCCTCCGGGGACGGGTAAAACTTTGCTAGCCCGTGCTGTTGCCGGTGAAGCGGGAGTGCCATTTTACTCCATTTCAGGTTCCGATTTCGTTGAGATGTTCGTAGGGGTCGGCGCAAGCCGTGTCCGCGACATGTTCCAAACTGCGAAAAAGACGGCACCATGTATCATTTTCATAGATGAAATTGATGCGGTCGGACGTCAGCGCGGGGCTGGTATGGGTGGAGGCCACGATGAACGTGAGCAGACACTTAACCAGTTGCTGGTTGAAATGGATGGTTTCGGACCAAACTCCGGTATCATCGTTATTGCAGCAACTAACCGTCCAGACGTATTGGACCCAGCACTTCTTCGCCCGGGTCGCTTTGACCGCCAAATCACCATTGGCCATGCTGATGTCAAAGGCCGCGAAGCCATCCTTAAAGTCCATGCCCGTAATAAAAAATTGGCTGAAGAAGTACGCCTTTCAGATGTTGCCAAGCGTACCCCTGGATTCTCCGGTGCGGACCTTGAAAACTTACTGAATGAAGCGGCACTTTTAGCAGCACGCGATAACCGTAAAAAAATCCAAATGCACGACATTGATGAAGCCACAGACCGCGTCATGATGGGGCCTGCCAAGAAATCAAAAGTATTCTCCCCTCGCGAGCGCCGCGTCGTTGCTTATCACGAAGCCGGGCACGTTGTTGTAGGGCTTAAGCTTGACAATGCTGAAATTGTCCATAAAGTAACCATTATCCCTCGTGGGGAGGCTGGCGGTTACGCCATGATGCTTCCAGAAGAGGAAACTTACTTATCCCGCAAGCAAGATTTGCTGGACCGCATTACCGGCCTATTAGGTGGGCGTGTTTCTGAGGAACTTACTTTCAATGAAGTAACAACAGGTGCCCATAATGACTTCCAAAAAGCCACTTCCATTGCCCGTGCCATGGTAACGGAATATGGGATGTCAAGCCTAGGCCCAGTCCAATACGAGCAACGCGGCGGGTCTGTCTTCTTAGGGCGTGACTACAACAAAGAGAAAAACTTCTCTGACCATGTGGCACACCAAATCGATGATGCCGTCCGTGAAATCATCAGCGAATGTTATGAACGTTGCCGTAAAGTATTGCAGCAGCATTCAGCCCTAGTAAAATTAGTTGCCGAAACGCTTCTTGAAGTTGAAACACTGACGAAAGAGCAAATCGACGAATTAGTGGAAAAAGGCAAGTTGGTCGATACCCTTTACTCCACACCGGAAAACGTTAAGACAAAAGTCAACATCGGTTCTGTACCAAGCGCTTTGGGTCAAAAGAGCAGCGAACCGGTTGTCGACCTTAACGAAGCTGTTGAAGAGGAAGTAGCGGAAGAAGAAGCTGAAGCAGAACGTTTGAAAACCTATTTGGCTAACGACGAGCCTGCCTCAGAGCTTCGACCACTTGATTCTGATAGCGAATAATTAACGGGGGGTGCTGCATTTGCGGCATCCCTTTATATTTTGGAGGTAAATATGAAAGATTACTTAGTAAAAGCATTGGGATTCAACGATGAAATACGTGCCATGGCTGTGTCGTCGACACAACTAGTTGATGAAGCACGCCGGCGCCATAATTGTTGGCCAACAGCATCTGCGGCATTAGGCAGGACACTGACTGTTGCCACTATGATGGGAAGCCAGCTCAAGGGGCAAGAAACCATCACCATCCGCATTAACGGGAACGGGCCTATTGGGTCAATCGTCGTCGATGCCGATTCCCATGGAAATGTGCGAGGGTATGCAGCCAAGCCTGGTGTCCATTTCCAGTACAATTCAGGCAAACTGAATGTAGGGATGGCAGTAGGGACAGACGGCGTGCTGTCCGTGACAAAGGACTTAGGCCTTAAAGACTTCTTTACGGGACAGGTACCCTTGCAAACAGGTGAAATTGGCGATGATTTCACTTACTACTTTGCGGCTTCCGAACAAATTCCTTCTGCGGTAGGGCTTGGTGTCTTGGTGGAAGCTGATAACAGCGTCCGTGCCGCAGGTGGCTTCTTGATCCAAGTGCTTCCAGGAGCAAGCGAAGAAACCCTGACTAAGCTCGAAAATGTGCTAAAAACCATTAAACCCGTTTCAACTATGATTGATGAAGGTTACACCCCAGAGAAAATTATTGAAACAATCTTCGGTACAGACCATAAAATTCTGGATCGCCACGACGTTAAATTTGAATGCCACTGCTCAAAAGAAAAATTTGAAGCGGGCATCATCAGCCTTGGAAAAGATGAAATCCAAAGCATGATTGACGAAGATAATGGTGCCGAGGCAGTCTGCCATTTCTGCATGGAAAACCATCACTTTGATGCCGATGAACTGGCTAAGTTAAAGGAACAAGCATAGCAAACAAAAAAACCTCACCAACTTTGTTAAAGCTGGTGAGTTTTTTTGATTGAAGGAATAAAAATCTAGGCAGTCATCTTCTTGCTAGTGTCGCCGCGAACACGGCGGAAAGTCAAAGGGGTCATTCCCGTTAGCTTTTTAAACGCCATGTTGAAGTAGTTTTGGTTGTTGAACCCTACGGCGAGGGCAATATCAAGGATTGAAAGCCGGTTTTCAAGCAAAAGCTCTTTGCTCTTTTCGATGCGTACTTCGTTGACAAGCTGTGAAAATGTCTTTCCTAGTTCTTTTTTCAAAACGCTGCAAAAATAGCATTTGTTTAATTGAAAATGAGCAGCGACCTCTTCTAAAAGAAGAGGTGTCTTATAATTTTGCCTGATGTAGGCAGATACCCTAATGCCATAATTTTTTTTCCCCGGAATTAGGGGCAAGTCCATCATGTCTCTTTCCATCTCTGTTTCCCCTTTATAAAAAATGTTGATAGGCGTTAACAGACGCATTTGATACGAAGTGCATAAAATCCGTTTTTTTGCCTCTTTATGATTATAACTTATTGATTAATAAATGGTATGTGATAAATGTGTGAATTACGAATAAAATACGGAAAGTGCTTTATTTTGGCATAATTTAAGGTTCAAGATGTTATAAAAACACCCCTTTCGGAAAAAATATGCTAAGATGCTTATTTTTCAGCCTGGGTAGAATGAGAGGGGGCCCACTTGGAATAGGTTTAAGGATAACGGAGGGCAAAAGCTCCTGAAAGCTGAATCCCAACTGGTTGAAATTACCGCTTATATTTCCTTGCCTCCTGGACATCTTAATAAAGACCAAAGCGTTGGTCAAATTACCCTAGAAAGAAGGGATTCACCATGGCTACAATTAAATGTATCATCAAGAATTGTTCTCATAATGAGTCTGGTCATTCTTGTGGATTGCCGGAAGTCATCATCGGGACACATGAGGCAAACCCAACACAAGTTGAGTGTACGGATTGCCAATCCTTTGAATTAGACAAATAGGGTAACGCGAGTTAGGCAAACACAAAAAAGAGCTGAGGCTCTTTTTTGTGTTTGCCTAGTAAATGAGGGTAGTATCTCATGATGAAATGACTGATTTCCCCTTGAAAACACGGAGGTTATTTCCCGGGAAACAAATAATTCTTTAGCTCGACCTTCTACACTTGACTTTAGGAAGTGCCCAACAAATAATGGGACGTATTATTTAAAAAAAGTATCCAGCTGCGGGGTTTGCGGCTGGCTACTTTACGGGTTTTAATAATCAATCCCTGCGGCCAAGACATTTTGTGGGTCGTCGGCGGAAGCGTGGCTGATGGCGTAGGTCATATGGCAGTGGGGACACTCATCGATGAGCACTTTTTTCTCGTATTTTTCGCCGCAGGAGCATTGGACGTAGGTTTTTTGGGGCATCGGCGTGTCGCCCAATCCGACGTCCCGCACTTTATCAGCGACCTCCATTCCAGGCTCGAACTCGCTTCCATTTCTCATAATCACCGTTTCAGACATGTTTTCCACTCCTTTTTTCATAGTATGCCCCAAAACTCAAAGGAATTTCCAGACAATGGCGTATGTTTATAATGAAAGGAGTGACAATTATGAATCTGCTCTTTAAACTGAACACCGAATTGCCCACCGCCAACTTTTTTTCAGCACTTTATGAAGCGAAGCCTTCCCGGCTGGATTTTTCCAACGCCCGTTTCCTGGTACCTGCTACCCTTGCGCCCCTGGCCCTTTATCTTTACGAACACCCACAGACGGCTTTGGTGAATGCTAGCAACGCTATGAAAGGCCATCTGCAAACCTATGGGCTGGTCAAAGGAGGGGAGTCCGTGGGGGAGGGGGTTTTTCCCCTCCATTATTTTAAATGTGGGGATGACGTAGCCCAAAAACTTCGGGATTTCTTGCCAAAGGCCTATCTGATGGCCTACTTAAAGCCGCTTCTCTCACTGTTGGCACCGGGAGCCATCTGCGGTCATTACCCTAAGGGAGGAAAGTTAGCATTCATCAGCATCTGTTCAAGCAGTACCCCGGTCTTAAATGATTTTCGCTGGCACCTGCTCCTTGACGAATTCAATGCGGTCGGCGGAAGGCTAACGGTGCTTCAGGGCGACCGCTTCTTTGATGGCAAAAAAGCGGTTGAAATCCCTGGATGGTACCCTAAAACATGGGTCGTTTTCGCCTTTTTAATCACCGAATTGGGCGAATGACATAAACTATAGTATATCTTGGAACGAGGTGATTTGTGATGAATAAGGGTCCTTGGATGCCAGATGGGCGTCCCGAAAGCCATTTCGATTGCCCCAGTTGCAGCAATCCCCAAAACAGCCCTCAATCCAATAATAACCTGCCTAAAAAGGGGATGGGCAATCATCCGAAAACTAATCTCCGCATGAATCAGGGACGGACCGGTCACGGGAATGGCTTTTCCCTTGGCATAAAACCCGGGCAAGGCAATGGAAATCATGTGGCAAAAAAACGCCATCAGGGAAATAACCAACCTGTTAGTGGAAGCCGTCCCCCTCATGCCCCAAATCAAAAATCCAGCCAAAATCAGATGCGCCCGGGAAATAATCAACCCAAAAACACGGTGCCACGGCAACAGAGTCCCGCCCCTCCCCGAAGCGATGCTTCCAAGCAGGCTTTTACCCCCTTGGAACGAATTGGCATTACCATCAGCAATAAATTGGGGACAGCTTTTGCCCAAAATAAAAGCCGCTATCATGCAAAGCCCGCCGATATAAATAGCCTAGATTGCGGCGACCATGTTTGCGTGGAACGCTACCAACCCATGGCTTATACCCATCATGGACTTTACCTTGGCTTTGGCATGATAATCCATTATGACTTCCAAGAAATCAGGGTCGTCACCATCGACGAATTTTCCAAAGGGCGAAAAATCTACAAAGTCAACAGCCCCATTTCCTATTCCCCGGAAATGGTCCTCGCCCGGGCAGCGACCCGCATTGGAGAAAGGCGCTACAACCTCATGACCAACAACTGCGAGCACTTTGTACGTTGGTGCAGGAATGGTCAGGAAATCCCTATGATGCCCAAAGAAAAGAACGACTGAAATTCGGTCGTTCTTTTCTTTGGGCATCATTAATCTTCAATAACAGAATTGCCATGAAACGGGTTAATTTCTGAACCACTGGTCATATAAAAGCTTAGCCCTGAAACTAGTCCTACAAGCAGCAAAGACAAGACGGTTAATTGTTTAATTTTTTTCATTAGGTAAATCCTCCTTTTTTAAAAAGAATTTGGTGGCTTCTTTGAATTGATGGTTTTTAGCATGAAATTTGGCGCAATAGGTATAAATGTAATTCAAGTCCTCAAAAGCAGAGATGTTTGTAAAATAAGGTTCAACCAGGTTAAATAGTTTTTTATGGCGTTTGTAGTCGCCGCTATAAAGAGCAAGTTCAGCTTTGAAAGAGTCCAGTGTCATTTGGTCCTTTTCCGAGGAGGCAAAAGCACGGGCGCAGATTATGTTGTCATGTGCGCTGGTATAGTCGTTTAGTTTAATAGACGCAGCTATGATTGAGACAAGTATTTGAAACTTGACCTTATCATTCCTTGCAATATCATATGCTAACCTGTAATCGATTAATGCGTCTAGGAATTGCCCGGTTTTCGACTTGATGAAACCTTTTTGCTGGTGGACGACAGCTAAAATAGACATGAAATGATTCGCTTTAACAATTCCATCAAGTTCGTTTAAGGTAGCTTCGCATTCGGAATAAAGTTTGAGGTGGATGCAAAGTGCCGAATAGAGGATAAGGGACCGTGCTAAGAGAAGTGGGTGGTTCATTTTCTCCAATTTCTTTTTAAGTTCCACCACCCCGCTAAAAGCTAGCCCATATTTTTGCAAGCGAAATAAACAGCGCCCCCTTTTAAGGACGAGGTAGCCATCCTCTTCTTCACCATTGCTCAATTCAATTAATTTGTCTAAATGACCTAAAGCTTCTAGCCAGTCGTTATTGACTGCGGAAGTTTCATAAGCAAATAACCCAAAGACTTTAGTTAAGAAAGGCGAGAGTCCTTTCAAATCAATACTCTCTAAAAAAATTGCTTCAAATCCTTCATCTCTATCTACCGTTTGACACCTGATGCCACAAATAGACTCCAATAATTTAAAGGCGACTTCTTGTTCCAAGGAAATGTGTGAATATTTCTTTTCGAGTAAAGCTTCTACCCCATCTAAATCATCTGTGACCAACAAGTGGAACAATTCAGTTAGTTGGCTTTGGATAAATGCTGAATCATCAACTAATAGGAAATAGTCGCGCGGGACTTTAAATACCTCGGATAACTTGCTGACGATTTCAGGAGAAAAATCCAGTTGCCCAGATTCCAACCGTGCGATTTTTGGACGGCTAGTCCAAATAAAATCTGCAAGTATTTGTTGGCTAAGACCATGTTTTTTCCTTAAATAAATGAGACGTTGCCTAAGATGAAACATTTCCCCACCCTCTCTCCAAACGCTTACAATTTAATTATATATAAAATTTCGATGGATTACAAGGTGTAAACTGTGTCTGGAGGGAGTGAACATTCGACAAAAAGCAACGAGATTTTTACTCCATTCAAGTTGTCTAGTAAAAAGTCCTTTTAACATCTAGACAGCAAACGCAGGAAAATGTTATGATGTTCTCAGGCTAAAGATAACGCTTACTGTTGAGGGCGGGTATTTATTCATATGTTGGTTGATTTGCTTATCCTAAGCCGAAAATAAAGTATATGGGAGTGAAAAAATGAATAATGTATTGCGAAACATCAAGGCACCACAAAAGAAATTCACCTTTGCAGGACTCGGTAAAGCCGTGGCATTAGGGGCGGTCATCGGTTTCTTATCCATTCCAACAGCTACCGCATCTGCAACTATTGGGGAAGCAGAATCTACCAGTTACGGAACAAGCATTATTGAAAATGCCAGAAGAACCACACGATCGACCGAAGCCCTTGTAGCCTCCTCAACCCAAATGTTTTTTGTTCATCCCAATACAGGCTCTGTAATGTTGCCAACCGGAACAAGGCTACGCGTTCTTGAATGGAGTTCGATTCACAATGGACTTCACGTACGTGTCTTGAGCGGCCCACACTCGGGTCGAGAAGGGGTGATAAGGAATACGGGTGGCTTGCGTTAATTTGAGAAAATATGATATAAGCGTGTAGGATAGTGTGGGTGCCGACCTTAAATGCGTGCTTTTATTTACATTTCAATGAGGTGGTAAAGGATGAATTATTTAAAGCGGCCGGGTGCGAGTATCAAAAGACAGCCGAAAAAGAGTTTTCTTGTGTTCGTGACTATATTTGTCTTGGGAAGTTCGATGTCGGCTGCCATTTCTTTATGGTTAGCCCTGTCAGCAGCGGCAGGGAGTGTGATTACCCATGTTCCTCCGCTCTCAATATTAACGCCTGATCATAGAGCAACCTGGGATGAAATGGGGGGACATTTTTGGTCAATTGGCAACCGATTACCCCCACCGCTCTCTACAGATGTTATTGCAAAAATCGCAAATCTTTCGTGGGTTCGGAGTTATGATTCCCATTTATCCCATGCGCTTTATGGCCCTGGATTAGATTGGGTTCCCATTCAATTGGATACCAGCAGGCTGCCTTCTAATTGGCCGCATGAAATGTCGGGACTTACTCAATTTTGGGGAGACAATATGTTTCATCACACAGCTACATTTCCAATTTTAGGCGTTTCAAATCCAGATTTAATTGATGTCCAATTGGATTTGGCAAGGATAGCGGAAGGACGTACTTTTACTTCGGAAGATATTTCAGAAGGCAATCACGTGGCAGTCCTACCGTCCCTTTTTGCAAAACGAAATGAACTAGAAGTCGGCGATACGATTACTTTAAGTTCTGTGATTTTAGATACGGTGGCTATGCTTGAAGAAGGAATCCGCCAGGATTTTTATCGCTATTTTGGAGACGAACGGTTTCAAGGACATTATAAAGCATACGAGTTTCAAGTAATTGGAATCATTGAAATATTAAAAGAAGCAAACTACGAAATTCCCAATAGTGAATTGGGGATGTGGTTTACGGAGTTTAGTCGAATGCATAATCAAATCATCGTTCCATTTAATATAGTTGAAAACATATTAAGGGAAGAATTCGAGGCAGCAAAGTCGCATGTTGAAGTAAACCAACAAGAGAATGAAAGGCTAGGATTCAATCAGCACAATGGTAGAGATGATCTTAGTGGCAGGCGCGGTTGGTCAATTCCTCAGACCTTCTTCGTTTTGTATGAGTCAAACTACCTATCCCTATTTTCACAGGAAGCTTCTGAACTTCTACCCGATTTTTATCTTTTGACTGATTTCACACAAAACTACCAAAATATTTTATCAGCTTTGGAGCCGCTAGAAGAACTAGGGATGATGATATTGCAGGGGGCTATCATAGGTAGCGGAATTACGTTAACGCTTTTGGTACTTTTAGTGCTTCAAGACCGAAGAAAGGAGATGGGCTTATACTTAGCGCTAGGGGAAAAAAAGAAAAAGGTCATGGTACAGTTTATCATAGAAATCGTGTTAATATCCAGTGTAGCGATTGGGTTAGCTCTATGGATAGGAAATATTTTATCAACTGAACTTTCACAAGAAATGTTTGAAAGTGCGATTTTAGAACGTGGGCACAGGGACCAATACCACGATTGGGTAACTTTTTCAGCATTAACGAGTGGTCGAGTCGCAATTTTAAATCCTGGTGGGCTAACAACAGAGCAAATGTTTGCATTTTTTGATACCTCCCTAAATTGGAATAAAACACTCACGTTTATAGTGTCTGCTTTAGGCGTTATTTTAGTTTCGATTTTATTGCCAATTTTAAGGATTTTCACTTTAAATCCCAAGAAGATTTTAATGTAAATCCATTTTATACCGTAAAATACTGAAATAACAATAGTTCCGAGTACAATGGATAAAAAAATTTAGCACGTTAGAAGGCGGAATTTTCGTTTACTGACGTGCTTTACTTGGGCTATATAACAAATGATTTATTACCATTGGGGAGGGAAGGGAAATGAATTTTTTTCAGAGGTCATTGTTGTCCATACGAAGGCAAAAAGGAAAAGTATTTTGTTATTTGGGTTGGTTTTTATGTTGGCAGTCGTGTTATCGGGTACAAGTTCGGTCCAACGGGCTATCTTAGCAGCGAAGCGAAGTGTCATACAACAGGTTCAGTCTGTTTCAACGTTGTACTTTGATTTAGCGGCGAATTTTTTGGAAAACGGAGGGAATCGATTTACGATTCCAAAAGAGGTTTTTTAGCCGCAACTTGATTTATGGGGTTTCTTATTGGGACCGCGACCGTTTATCCTTCGGAATGAGGGATTTTGGCGGGGAAACGCCCCGAGCAGGGAGGTATATCGACGGGGAAATGGAGGGCTTCAACGTTAGGGCCATCCAAAATCCCAAGGTATTGGAGCTGGCAATGGGAATTGCTTTTTTGGGAGCGGGACGGACATTTACGGAGGAGGAAATAGAAAATGGCGCGAAGGTTGCTATGATTTCTTCTAAATTAGCCCATTTAAATTCGATTTCCATTGGGGATACCATCATCTTAGAGTCGATTATCCAAGATACGGTTCAAATGCATCAAGAGGGGATAAGGGACTTTGTCCGTGAAAAAGAGAATGCTGCTTTTTATGCACATCATGAAGTTCTGGAGTTTACCGTGATTGGCATTGTGGAACCTCAAGTGGGACAGGATTATGAATTCATGAATGGATTGGAAGTCTGGGAGTTTTCATCAAAAGTGAGGGAGTTTGACCAGTTGCAGAATATGATTCATATCCCATTATCTGTTGGGCAACAGATTTTACAGGCTGAAGTAGAAACGTTGCAAGCCCTTCATCCCAAAAGGCAAAGCGAAAATCAAAGATTGCAAGGCCTGCTTCATGAAGAATGGGCGGAATATCACTGGGAAGCAACTCAGCATACCCCAGTTTTTATCGTCCATCACCCCCGCTATTTAGATGATTTTGCACAAGCCGCAACTTACTTACTGCCCGCTTTTTGGGGAGTGACTGATTTTCGGTAAAATTACCTCTCCATCCTTTCTGCGATGGAACCGCCAGAAGACATTGCCAATTATATTTTTTGGTTGGCTTTAGGTGGAATTTTTCTTACGCTTTCATTGATGATTGCCTTATTTTTGCGGGATAGGAAGGCAGAGTTGGGGGATTTACATGGCTCTTGGGGAAAAGAAATGGAAAGTCATTTGCCAAGTGGTCGGTGAAGTGTTGATGGTAGCGTGCTTAGGGATTGTGTGTTCTTTGTTTGCCTGCAATCAACTGGCGGATAGGCTTTCGTTGGAAATGTTTGAAACGCCATGATGGAAAGAGGGAGCCGAATGGAGTACCATAATGCTGATAGGGGCATAGCAGGAAGCCGGATGAACCTCTTTGTTCCAGGGGAAACCCCTGTTGAAGAATAATTTGAGATGTATGATGCTTCTTTAGATGGGCAAACGTTTCTTATTTTCACGGGGACTTCATTGTTAACCATTTTTATTTCAGCTGCGTTCCCGATTTTACAGGTGATTTGCCTAAATCCCAAGAAAATCCTATTGTGACGTTCCTGGCATCGAAGCCAAAATAGCACAAAAAAAACCTGGCCAGCGGTTCACTGGTCAGGTTTTTTTAATCAACTTATTAGAAGCATCCGTTGCAGATGATAGCTAACAAGATGAAAAGTACTAGGATAAAGCAGCAGTTTCCTTGGAACATGGGTCCACACCTCACATTGATTTAGGATTTTTGGTCACCTTACATGCACGTACAGATTAATGCAAGAAGGATGAAGAAAACAAGGATTGTACAGCAGTTTAAACCGCCGGAATTTCCACCACACATAGTCCGTCACCTCTTCTGTTTTCGAATAGTTGCTAATGGTGGTCGAAATTATCTTATAGGCATCTTAAGCTTAGCCTAAGCAAGAGCAGATAACAGCCAATAAGATGAAGAATACTAGAATTTGACAGCAATTTCCTGACATTTCGATTCACCTCGATCATCTGATGATAGTTGTTGCGAGCGGGTCTTCCTTGTCCACCACAGCAAGTGAAGGTCCGCAAGTTCAAGTTTTTTAAGCAATCGGTAGCTTGACTACCTAGTGTATTTTATGAATCTGCCGACAAGATGTGAGTATTTGGGGGATAATTTTTTCAATGCCCAGATTTTTTGGCGGAATATGCTGAAAAGGTTGGTTGAAATAAAGGGCTTCCTAGTTATGAATGCCGAAATCGGCCCATATACTGTATTAAAAGGGGGGAGCAACATGGATTATCACAAAATACCTTACAAGGTCCGCAAATTTGCCCAGCGTTATGAAAGCCGCCCGAGTGTGGACGACCTTTATACCATCAAACGGGACTTCAATCCGGAAAAAGAAGAAAGTTTCTACAATGCCATGAAGCACCTTTACCTGTGTTATAGCATCAAATGCGGGTTGCCCGAGTGGTACCTGTCACTGGTCCAGTACCGGTTAAAGACGATGGAGGCTTATTTTATCAAATACATCGAGGACATTATCGCCGAAGCCAAGTTGTCTGAAAACACCGACGCGTTCATTGACAATAAGCTGCTCAAGCATTACCGGGACAAAGGGAGCTTTTACCTGACACCAGTTATGGATAACCTGCCCCTGCACTTGAGGCTCAAGCTTTATCTGCACCTGTACCGTGAGGAGCTGTCCCCTGACATGCATTGTTATTTGCGGCACCGGATGGCTGCCCTCTTAGCGAAGCTTGATAAAGTGACGGCAGCCCAGCAGCTGAGTGTTTATAACTGGGTTTTGGCCAAGTCGGTGGAGGCTTCCCATTTTTGCGACGTGTCTGCCCTGAATCAGACCCTAAAAGCCCATAAAGTAAATTCCAATGAAATCTCCCATTGGAAGGTCAACCATGAGGCGAGCCTTTTAGCCCAGGAAATTTCCGTGTATTACAAGACGCTCCTCGAGGACCCGTTCAGTTACACCACTGCCAACATGTCTACCCTGGAACTGGTTTCCCTTTGCTACGAGCATTATCCACAGCTTGTCCCGTTGACGTTCACCATCAAGTCTTACTTGCGGACGCGCAACCTAGAGGCTTTCCATGCTCGTTTAGAGGAGCACAAACGAACCTTGATTTACCATCACGAAGAAACCATCTGGCTTGACGAGGACCTAAAAGACCAGTTCATCATCATCAAGGAGCTATTGAAAATCGGAGCGAAGTCGGCTAGCGCATAAGCCACGTCCTAGCAAGGGATGTAAGTTTTTAGCAAATTTCCGAAGCGGTGTATAAACCCCCTGCCATCGAACCAAACTATCCTTACAAAGCACTGTAGGTGGAGGTAGGGAAAATGAAAAAATTAAAAGGGACAGAGACGCACACGAACTTAATGAAGGCATTTGCATCGGAGGCGCAGGCGAGAACTCGTTACACGCTCTATGCCGAGGAAGCAAAAAAAGAGGGGTATCCGCTCATCCAGCAACTGTTTGAGAAAACCTCGGACCAGGAACAGGTCCATGGGAAGGTATTTTATAACCATCTCATCAAGGAGTTCAATGGGGAACAGATTGAAATCCATGCAGATTACCCAGTTGATTTTTACCATGAGAACACCATAGAGAACTTGCGGGCGGCTGTTAAAGCCGAGGATCATGAGCATGATGAGGTTTATCCCGCGTTTGCCAAAGTTGCCGATGAAGAAGGTTTCCCTAAGATTGCCGACCATTTCAGGATGATTGGGGACATCGAAAGCGAGCATAAACGTAAATTTGCAGAAGTGCTTCGGCAACTTGAGGACAAGACCTATTTCAAGAAGTCCCAACCCGTTGCATGGGAATGCGAGATTTGCGGGCATATCCATTATGGCGTGGCTGCACCGACCATTTGCGTGGTCTGCGAGCATCCAAAGGGCCATTTCCAAGAGGTGGACCTTCCGGCAAGCACCCTTAAAAAAATCAAGGAAAACGCAAAAAACCACTAATATAGGATGGGGACAGCAACCGAATCGGGGGCTGTTTCCTTTTTTCGCGGGGCAAGTCCCGTGTTTTTTAGGGTACCTCTATTAACTCGCTTTACTCGCATTTGCGAGGATTTTTTCGTCCAACCGAGGAAGTGAAAATGTTGTGAAGTGGAGCTTCATGGCATTTTTACTGGCAGGGTCCCCGCCCTTCCGTAGGAAGGTATCCTCCTTTGGTGGCTATTAGGATGGGCGGAAAAAGACCGCAAATTCGGGTGAATTGGAGTTATTAGAGGTGCCCTGTAGAGGATTATGTGGTAAAATAGAGAAGATAAATTTGTAGTTGGTTAGTCTTTTTAGGAGGTGCCCCATGGAAATTATGGGTATTTTAAATATAACGCCTGACAGCTTTTCAGATGGCGGGAAGCTGCAAGGGCTGGAAGCTGTTGCTAAACAGGCGAAGCTGATGGTTTCACAGGGTGCCACCATACTTGATATCGGCGGGGAGTCGACCCGTCCGGGTGCCAAGCTAGTTTCTGAGGACGATGAAATTTCGAGGGTCATTCCTGTGATTAAAAGGCTTGCCTGTGAGGTGGTTGTTCCTCTATCCATTGATACATATAAAGCAGAGGTAGCAAGGCAGGCTGTCTTGGCAGGGGCGAGCATTATCAATGACATCGGGGGCGCAAAGTTTGACCCATTGATGCCGAAAGTGATGGCAGAGTCCGGTGCGAAGGTAATCCTCATGCATAATCGTTCCGTTAATACAGTCAATCAGGGAAATCTGACTGAATATCAGGACATTATGGCTGAGGTAAGAGCAGAATTACAGGAAAGCATTGATTTAGTCCTGGCCGCCGGAGTCAGCAAAGATAATATTTACCTTGACCCGGGGATTGGTTTTGCTAAGACCCACGAAGGTAACGTAGAACTCTTAAGGAGGCTCCATGAACTTCAGGATATGGGCTATCCCATCTTGCTGGGAGTGAGCAAAAAAGGAACCATTGGCCAGTTGCTCGGCGGCCTTGATGTAGCGAACCGTTTAGAAGGAACGATGGCGGTGACAGCCTATGCCCACGGTCTGGGAATTGACATTATCCGAGTCCATGATGTGCTGGAAAATGCCCGGGTGGCAACTGTGTTAAGCCAACTTAGGAAGGATGGGAGCTAATGGGCAAGATTTTTTTAAATGACATGATTTTTTCCGCAAGGCATGGGGTTTGCCCCCACGAACATGAATTTGACCAAAAATTCAAGGTGGCGGTGACGCTGAAAACCTCAGCTGTGGAGGAAGCGGGAGCCTGTGACGATTTGGTTAAAACCATAAATTACGCCTTGGTTTACGACGTGGTGCAAGGCATTATGCTAGGTGAACACCGGCAATTGATTGAAACCCTGGCTTATTCCATTGGCACCCAAATTTTAAATGCATTTGAAAAAGTGGATTCAGTTAAAGTAAAGGTAGTCAAACTGGCGCCTCCTATCCAAAATTTCAACGGGACGGCGGCTGTTGAGGCGAAGGTGAAGCGACATGGTTAAGGCATATCTTGGACTAGGTTCGAACCTTGGGGATCGGAGGGCTTATTTAACTGAGGCCCTCTCCCTGCTTGGCTCTAACATGGAAATTACCAACCAGTCCCCCCTTTATGAAACGAAGCCATGGGGCGTAACGGACCAGGAACCTTATTTGAACCTGGCGGTTGAGGTACAGACGGACTTGGAACCTGAGGAACTTTTGCAACTATGCCAGCAAATTGAGCACGCCCTCGACCGGGTCCGGGACCAGAAATGGGGTCCGAGGACGATGGACATCGACATTCTCTTGTATGGGTCTGAATCCATCGATGCCCCTGACTTGAAAGTGCCCCATCCTTACCTTACCCAGCGGGATTTCGTCGTCATCCCCTTGGCGGATATTGCCCCGAAGGTAAAGGTCCAAGGGAAAATCCTAGCGGATTGGGCCCATGAGTTTGATGTGTCCCTGTTAAGGAAGATTTCCAAGTAAGTATTGTTTTAGCATAGGGCAGTGAAGCTGGCCTGTACCAAATAGAAATGGGAGTGTGACTGATGAGCTTTAAAATCCGTGAGATAGAAATAGATAATCCCCTGTGCCTGGCGCCGATGGCGGGGGTGTGCAATGCGGCGTTTCGGACGCTGGTGAAAGAGATGGGGACTGGGTTGATTTATGCCGAGATGGTCAGCGACAAGGCGGTCGTCCATAAAAATGAGAAAACGTTAGACATGTTATATGTCGACCCATCGGAACGTCCCCTTGCGATGCAGGTTTTTGGCGGGGATAAGGAAACTTTTGTGAAGGCGGCCAAATACATCGATGAAAATTGTGATTGCGATATCATTGACATCAACATGGGCTGCCCCGTGCCAAAAGTGACCAAGAACGAAGCGGGATCCAGGCTGCTTTTGGAGCCAGATAAAATTTATGACATTGTCGCCAGCGTGGTGGACAGCGTCAAAAAACCCGTGACCGTGAAAATGCGGACCGGGTGGGATAGCAAGCATATTTATGCGGTGGAAAATGCCCTTAAAATCGAGCAGGCGGGTGCCAGTGCGGTGGCTGTCCATGGGCGTACCCGTGCCCAGATGTACGAAGGAAAAGCGGATTGGAACATTATCAAGTCGGTGAAGGATGCTGTAAAGACGATTCCTGTGATTGGAAACGGCGACATATCAACGCCACAGTTTGCTAAGGAAATGCTTGAATTCTCCGGTGTGGACGGCCTCATGATCGGCCGTGCAGCCATGGGGAATCCGTGGGTGATGGATCAGATCATCAAGTACCTTGAAAACGGCGAATTGGTTGACCTTCCGTCGCCAGAGGAAAAAATTGCTTTGGCAATCGACCACATGGACCGTTTGATAAACCTGAAAAACGAAAAAGTTGCCATGCTTGAAATGCGTTCCCATATGGCGTGGTACCTAAAAGGCATCAAAGGGGCAACCCATGTCAAACGCCTGGTGACACAGGTGAAAACCCGTTCCGAGATGATGGACATCATGGATAAGTACAGCGCCTATCTTTCAGGCGATAAAAGTCAGATATTTGTCGGTTAATGCAAATAAAATTGAATAATGGCGTTGCCCCCTTCATATGATTAAATTAGAGAAGGGGGTTTTACCATATGCCGATTTATTTTGATAATCAAGGCCGTTCGTACCGAACGGCGGCTGAAACAGATTTTGGGGGCCGCCCCTTTGTTGCAGACATGTACAAAGCAGCCATACATAATGAAAATTTCCGTTTGTCCCTTTGGAGCGGGGACAACTTACAGTTGACGCTGATGAGCATTGAGCCGGGGGATGATGTAGGGCTTGAAGCCCATCCGGATGTGGATCAGTTTTTTATGGTGGAAGCTGGCTGCGGGCTCGTCCACTTCGGTGATTCTCCCGATTTATTAGTTTACAACCAGCCGGTTTACCCGGATACCGGGATTTTTATCCCTCATGGGACGTGGCATAACATCGTCAATGTAGGGAATGAACCATTAAAACTGTATTCCATCTATGCGCCTCCCCATCATCCCCATGGAACCATTCATGAAACCAAAGCTGATGAAGTGTAAAAACATGGATTTTCCGAAGAAAACCACGTCGGAAAATCCATGTTTTGTGCTGAAAATCAATATAAATATCCCCACGGAAAATGAAAGGTTTTTCGTGGGGATATTTTATATTCCAATACCATGCTTTTTCAAGAAATTCAGCTTGCTTTGATGGAGCCGTTCCCTAATTTATGATTGGCAATTTGAATGATGATTTTGGCGTTGATAGCTTTGGAAGCGTCCGTGGAATGGGTGTGAATTGTAATGCGTCATCCCTTTTACAGTCCTGAGGAGTAAAATTCCTTCGAGTTAATTACCTAAAATATCCACTTCCCTTAAGCGCTTTCGATTTGGCAAAATTATACGTGAACTTTTATAGGATAGGAGTGCGTATAATATGGCAACAC
>Ga0268261_10000189_pt1 | contig 38148 bp, 45 predicted proteins | sample TergutNc150P1_FD_190353 | JGI IMG/M metagenome (GOLD analysis project Ga0268261, IMG submission 190353) | Nasutitermes corniger P1 segment gut microbial community from laboratory colony in Florida, USA - Nc150 P1 (SPAdes) (version 2) | ecosystem: Host-associated > Arthropoda: Insects >... | reverse complement strand
CACAACCAACAACACTGCTACCACCACGTTCCAACGGTAAACCAGAGGCGGTTACTGCAGTTGATAAGCTTCTGATGATGCGCAAGAGGATGCCCGAAACATGTTGAGCTGCATTTAAACGGCAGGCAATAAATCTGAGAGATTGATGCATCTGGTTGGTTGATTTATTTGAATATACTCATAAAAGTTCAAATCAACAGGCACATGTATTTAAAAGAATTTATTATGCCCATATTTGTTTAACGTATCTAGTAATAACTTAACAAATACTGTCCAATAATTTCAAAACTCCTTTCTTCCATCCAACATGTCAAAATCTGGACATTATATTCGATATCGAATTCAATTTGAGTAACGTACTCTAATTCATGGACTAGAGTCCACGTCCATATCTACGGTGGAAAGTCAATACCATTGACTGCATAGTACTCAAGGTCACAGCAAATAACTTCAGTTAGTAGTACCAATGTTATCCGAAAGCGCCTTCTTCCTCATTACTTGGTGGATGCCCAATTTCCTCAAATGAGCTTGCAGCTTTTCCACAACACGATGCAATAATGGAGCTCCAATCGTTAAAAAATGTCTGCTGCTCAAATTCTTAGTCAAGCCCCCACGCAAGTTTGTCACTCCTTTCACACTTTACTTGCAGGCCCCGTTTCAACTGTCAAACATCAAGTGAGATGGGCGGATGTGTATGGAAAATACGAAACGATTTAGAAGAAAAAGGTCGTACACTATTTCATGGTTCTATTCCGGTATTCGTCTGTCGTGACAAAGAAAAACAAAAAACTCCCCGTTATCCGGTAGGTAAAGGTGAAGTACTCCCACTACAGGCCTAGTGGCCCTTTGGGTTTCTGGTAGGTTAAGGCTCCAGAATTTCTAGACACTTGGCACATGAAGGTGGTAAGGTCGTCACCCTTACGCGCCGGCCGTATTTATCCTCAGGAATATCCTGGTAATCATTTTTAGAGGCTGAGTCGACCCCAGGGCACATGGAACTGCCTGATGCCCCGGAAAAAATCCCCAGTGACCGGGGATCGATCCCGGGACCCTCCGACTAGTAGCGCAGTGCCTTAACCACTGCGCCACCCCAGGCCCCCGTTATCCGGTAGACCAGCCGAAATTTGAATCCGGTACTCTCAGTGCAACTCTGGAATGTCACTGATGCATCAAAGTGTTATTTTTTTAACAATGTTGCTTAATCTGGCTAGAATACGGATGATGTGGATCCGGTGTGATTGTGATGTCATTAAAGAACGTGTGGAGTTTAGTCCGCCATAGACCTTAAAAATTCCATTTGAGCTGCTTGAGCCTCTCTCTATTAACGTGTGGAAGAGTCCAAGATTCTGATACAGCATAGTAATGCCGTATATCCACTTCTCTAATTAAGTGTTCTCTTTAGCCAATGACCAACTTGATGCACAACTTTTTAGTACATTTATTACAATCCTCTACATGTACATGTTTTGAGCAATTTCTTGCTCATCCTCAGGAGGTCAAATGCACACCTGTAAGACGCACGGTCAGCGAAACATAAAAATAAGGGTTCTGTAATTCTACGTTTTCACACAGCGCTGTTTTAATTGTGCCGCATATATACTTCTTATAATTTAGGACCATTTAATTTCACAATAAAATATCTGAAATTAAACACATTTACATTGAAGGTCACAAGGACTTTAATTATCCGTATGGGAAATCAGCAAAGCTGTCGGGACCGTCCTCTGAGTGACGGATACAGAATTTCGCCATATAAGGTGAAGTGATAATATACTGAATAAGAGCCCGAAGACCATTAGGAAACTGTTACTGGTTAAGAAAGTCCTTAGTGTCTTTCCCTTCAGAGGTCATACGCATGGAGTGTTCGAGTATGGGTCTACCGGAAGACATCGTCAGTAATGAAGCCCTCAAAACAGCAACGCCTACAACTACCTAACTTTTATTGGGGACAAATGGCGTGCTGAACAGCAACGTCGACATTCCAGCCCTATTATCACTGGAGTAGTAAACAACCTCCTTGGGGGAGTTTAGACCTTTGTACCCTGCAGTTAAGCCCTTTGTACCACCTCGAAGAAGGCATAGAAGAAGGTAGTCGAAACATGTATTTTTGTATGGTGTAGTCATGCCCCAAGGCATGTTTAGGCTCAGAACATTGGTGTAGGGGTGAAGGCGGAGGTAAGCTCCCCTGTTTTATTTTCCCCTCATGCGTGAGGAGGATGTTGATGTTTGGTGAGCTATAGGTTGGTCATCCCTGCTGTGTAGAGAGTGCAGTTAAGACCATTGTACCACATCGAAGAAGGTATCGAAGAAGGTAGTCGAAACATGTATTTTTGTACGGGACCCTAAGACAGTTTCAGGCTCTGTAGCCTATACTGCTTAACATAAGACACCGTAGTGATTGGTAATATGTAGTTAGGTCCAAGGCAGGTTCAGGCTCTATCCGCCTATACCCTTAACCTAAGACACCGTAGTGATGGGTAATATAGAGTTAGGCAGTTGGAGCGAGCAGCTCTATGAATCATAGCGCAGCATTCTCGCAAGACGACCATAAGGGCCGGAGGTCAGAAAAGATTAGAGCACAAAGTGGAGTCTGGATCATGGACTTTGGGAATGTTTATTTGCGTGAAACGGCCATGAGTGATGATTTAGAATCTGTTTATTCTGTATGAAAGGTTCAGCTGAACATACATTTACAATAGGATTTAGTTACGTCCTGTTGAACCAAAACCTTCGGTAACACGTTCTGTATCACCTAGTTCCTGTACCTCATATATTTCAGGATACACTATCTTTTCACATATAATTTGTGCTACCCTGTCCCCCCGACGTATTTGAAACGGTGTGCCAGAATGATTGAAAAAATCACACATACATTTCCACGATAGTCAGCATCTATCACACCGCCTCCTACACTTATATAATGATGTAAGGCTAATCCTGAACGAGGTGCAATTCTACCTAACACCCTGAAGGTACCAGTATTGCCAGATCATTTTCTACCAGTCCCTTTCCATATGCTGGAATTGTGATGTAAGCACTTTTCAAGTCGAGACCTGCAGCCATCGATGATCCTCGTGTAGGTGGTAGGGCATTTGGCGTTAGCTTAACATATTGGAGGACAGCAGCAAACATTTTCCGATGCCATGATCTGAGATAGAAACATGATTCATTTAGATAAACTGTAAATACTAAACACGGAATGTGAGTGCATTTGTTTTAGGACCAGTCTAGTATGGCGGTTGAGAAAATACTACACTCGCAGAGATTTTCTTCTTCTATTTCTTCCAATGATTTTAACCACCACTTAGGTTTTAGAGAATATTTTTGCGAAGGCCTGAAAGGCTCTCGGAGACAGCGAGGGGCTTTTTGAGGTATGAACGTGTTATAGTCTCCATACATACAGGCACACAGTCCTTCTAATCCTTTACTACAGAGTTCTATACAGAACGTTTGGGCGTCAAAATGCATGAAAAACCGCCTCTCCACAAACCGTGACGAAACCCTGCTGCTGCTACAGCCATTCCATTCAAGATGTATACGGTAACCAAAATGTTGATGAGCTAGTAATTGCAGACTCAGCGCAGTTACCGAGCGTGCAGCAAGGCGGTCCACTATAGAGGGACGTTGTGATGAAACTCTCTGGATAAGTTTCGAGTGAGGATTTCCAATGCCGTTTGACTGCGAGTCCCCCTGACGTTGTGTATTTATGAGCCGATTAGCTGAAACTCTGCGACGTAGCAAGGGATGAGGAAATTCACTGCAGGTACTGGAACGTGTGGAGGTGGTAGTGGTCATGCCAAAAGAGAGAGGATCTGAAAGCCTAGGGTGACTGGGAGCAATCGGAATAAAAGAAGAGCCCCCGCTTACAATGTCTACACCAGTATGCATTTTTTATTTCTACAAGAGATCTTATTGTTTCACTTTCTGAACCAAAAGTATATTCCATTTGAGCTTTCCATGTTCCGTTACCAGGGCAATGATGGTGTAGTTTGTAAGCGAAGAAGTTACAACGGAAATGGAGACGTATGTCCGGAAAGTCTGGAGGAAGAAGCTGTTGCGTAGGTACCCTGTGTGAACGGACCGCCAGAACATACTGATCGTATGTGGTTTCCCTAGTCAGTACGAACCTACCGAGTCCGAGAACTAACCGAAAGAGGGTATTGGACGCTATGCCTAGTAAGGACGGAGGCTGACGAGCACAGACCGTACACCTACAATCTCTCGTACGGAGACATGAGGTCAAGTGGCGAAATCTAGTCTGAAACCTCGTGATACACCTACCGCAAAGTATATCCTTTCTCCATCCGGCAGACTCTGCCCTATAATCTTTGAGAGAACAATTCGGGTAGGGAGAGATAGTCACGACGTACATGGGTCAGAGCATATCATACAAAATTGAAACAATCGTACTTTTGCCAGATAAATGAAACAAAGTCAAGATTAGAATAGGTATAACAATTAGCAGAGGTGTCTATACTATAAATAGTGAAACTCATTCGAAAATCGTCACACGAAACATTGTAGTATAAAATATCTTCATTACTACCCATATGGATTAATTCAAAGAGATAATTATGTATGTGAAAACTAGATGGAGGATCGGGAACTTTTCGGAAAATACAGCGTATCAGTGGGGAGTCTGTTAATGCTATAAATAATGTAGCATGTGTAAACGAATCAGAAACACCTGCCATGTAAAGAACGAAAGGACGTGTAAGAAAACAGCATATGCCCTGGCAGAAGAAACCATTGTATAGGAGACGCCAAATATGTGTGTTGTGAGGATACCGTACAGGACGGAATTCGGGAAGCAGAGTATAATTGCCCGCTAATGAGCGCAAACGTCTCAGACTAGCGTGCCGGACGGTGGAGACGGTAAAAGGCATACCGTTTATATGCATGTTTACCTGAAATAAAAAAGATCCCTGCTATAATTATTTATTTATTTTTAATTCCGTTAAGAACTCTGGCAGAGGGTGTTCACCTGAGATATGTTAAAAACCCTCTACCAGAGATCCTGATAATTGGGTCACCCCAACAGTGAGACCCGTAATATTTTAGCTTCATCGCGGCCGTCTCGCCGTTCCTTTCACGGTTCAACCGCATCACCCTTCTAAACTCCCCATGGTAACGCCTAGGGAGTAGAAGGGTTCGAAACTCCGTGGAATCCTCCTCATATCCTCTGAGGTGAAGTAGTATGTTTTCGCCCATCTCTCACGTCCTTTCTATTTTGTATGGATGCCTCACCTTTATGCATACGATGGGTATGTACATGATGGTCATGTCGTAGGAAACCTAATTGAGATAAATAAAATAGATATATAATTTGAATATTTTTATTTCATTTTATTTTCTGTACCCTTACGATCTCTGGCAAAGGGTTTTCACCAGAGATATTTTGTGAACCCTCTACCGGAGAGCCTGATAATTGGTACACCACCATTGGAACATCTGCAGCCATAATATTTGAATTTTAAACCGGCAGCCTCGCCGTTGTTTAGGCGTTTCACAACCTTAAACGCCGGATGTAAACTCCGAGGGAGTAGGAAGGTCATAATTTCCCTAGGGTCCTTATATTCTTTGAAGAACAGTAGGATGTTCTCATCGCTCTCCACGGTTCTTACAATTTTGTATGGCGTCATCTCCTTCAGCAGTCTGACGGACCGGGAAGAAGTAGCCATAACTCTGGAAACCGTAGATAGAGAAATAAAATAGATATATAGTTTCATTATTTTATTTTTCTTCGTTTACACAGACACTTGGCAGCGGGTGCTCACTATACATATGTGCTAAATTCACCGCCATATGCCCTGAGAATGGGCTCCCCAGCATCCGCATCCCCTACATACTCTATAAAAATGAGTTTACATTATTTAACCTGTTTATAATTAATAGTCTTCTGAAGGGTACATGTAATCTTTGTCGTAATCGGATCAATCTAAATTCTTCAAAGAAATTATACCCCAATAGCACAAAGATTTCATGAACCCTTATATCTACAAGTATTACTAAGTACGGATAATCCCTAATCAATGTTTCGATAGGATGGTCCATACCCAACGAAACCATTTGGTTCAGTTGCTCTTCTACTGGATCCATTTGTGAAGGCTCCATCTGGAAATTTCAGATGTAAGCTGTTAAAATAAGAATCTCTATGGTACTATTCTATCTATAAAATGTAGGAATTTGACGCTGGGCAATTGCCCCGGTATCTAAGGGCTAGTGAAACTGTATTCTCATTGATTGAATTTAGGTCGTTTTCGGTGAAGAGTGCTCCGTAACGTCTGGGTATAAATACTTTCACAAATGTCAGCGGGGGTTATTGTAAAGTTAGTAATATTGCCTCGCCGAGTTTATTCTGGACCTTTTCTGCCCTTTCAACGGGATACGAACTATCCGTCTTCAGAGATGTGATTTTGACCGTCTGGGATGCCGTAGTCATCCTAAATTTTGCGGAAAGATCCATCTGAAAAATATTTAAAGAACCGTGCTAATCCTATATAATTCCTATATTTATTTGAAGGTTCAATGAAGAATATACGTACCTTAATCTTTTCTGGTATTAGACGTTGAGGTGACAATATCTTATACTTCTATCTTCTCTTATTAACCAGGATGCTCGTCCGGTTCTCTTTTTGTACGGCTATTCGGCGAGGACTTTGTAACTATAAACAGACACGTGACATGTTTTAACAAATGAGAATCCTTTCATATATGTACTGTGAACTTTGGATAGCATTAACATCACGGTACACTGACGAAGTAGCAAGGATCATACACGTTAGAGGAAGAAAGACCTAGGTATTAATGTATTAATAAGGAGATCCGCTCAATGTACCACAGCATTCTCGACGAAAGAGGGTAGATATCTGAGTGTTAGTGGGAAACCTTCCTAGTAACAGGTGAGTGGATAACCGTCTTTATAACAGTGCGATACATGTAAATTATGTCTAGTAATAGCGAATTGTTTTCAGAATTAAAATGGAACACCCTAGATTTACTATAGACGGAGAAATAAACAGACAGTACAGATGATTCAATGCTATGAGAACACAGCTTACCGTGCGTCTATTACCCCCATTTGAGGGAGAGGATTCGAACCCAACGTCCCATTTCCTGACCAGTGTGTCCGATCTGTTTGAGTATGCTTTACAGAATTGTGACGATTCAGATATGGTTGGAATTACTATAAACAATGAAGTTAATGTAGCTGACAAGGCAATAGGGATCAGTTTCAGAAGGAAGGATCAGATAACCCCGGATGTAATATGGTCAGTTTTAGGGAAAGTAGCCCAATCAAATGCTAGATTTAACGCTCTGGATAAATTAGTATTGACCGTCCATTCTGTAAAAATGCCAATCGGCCACTGCCGAATCACTACTAAGGGTAGACCGCTTGAGACCATGGCCCATCAGAAACGGAGTATCGTCGTAGTTAAAGCGGAAGAAAACTGTTTGGCTCATGCCCTAATTATTAGCATTGCCAAATTAACTAATGATTCAGATTACAGTGCATTTCGCAAGGGTATAAGATACGACCTGTAGTAAATCATTTAGTTGCGACGACAGGTATTGATCTAACTAATGGTGGAGGTATCACTGAGTTAATGAAGTTTCAGGAGCATTTCAAAGAGTACAGAATTGTCGTTTTCGGAGGTTTAAATTGTGAAGATATAGTGTTTGATGGTCAGGTAGACTCCGAAAAGAGAATTAATCTGTTTTATGATGATGTAACACATTATTACCACGTGTTTAACACCGTTACAGGTGCCCTTTCTCGAAAGTATTTCTGTAAAGGCTGTAACAAAGGGTATGAAAGGGGCGTGACGCATAGGTGTCAGGAGTGGTGGAGTGATTGTATGTCAATTCCGCCATGTTCATACGATGATGTTCGAATCCGATGCGAGTCATGTAATAGACAGTTTAGGAGTCGTGAATGTTTTGACAGGCACAAGACTAACAAGATAGGAAAAAGACCGTATGTGAAAAGAAAAGAAACTGTACCGCATGTAATACACCCATATCGGATAAAAGGCACGAATGTTTCAAGCCATTCTGTACGGCCAGTAATCGGAACAGAGAGATTGGTCATTTCTGTTTTATGCGACCGTTAAAGAAGGAATTGCCCCACAGTGACGATGTACTGTTTGTGTTCTACGATTTTCAAACTACACAGGATACAAAATTCTCAGAGAATGCCACTCAGCACATTCCCATTTTAGTTCGTGTTCAGCAGTTTTGTAAATCTTTTGAGACGCTGGATGATTTAGAAACGGACTGTGATCGTTGTGGTAGGAAACGCCATTCATTCTCCGACGATCCAGTAGGCGATTTATTATCTTATCTTTGTGAACCTCCACCCTGGTGCAATAAAGTCGTGGCCATACCACACAACGCCAAGGCTTTTGATTCTCAGTTCATACTGAAAAGAGCTATTCTCTTGAAATGGAAACCGCAACGTGTTTTAAGCGGTCTTAAAATTATCAGTATGAAAATGCAACACATTCATTTTCTAGATTCCATTCCTTACTTGCCCATGCCTTTACGTAAATTGCTCGAGGCGTTTGGGTTTTCATCGCATAAATCGTATTTTCCTCACTACTGGAATACAAAGGCAAATTTGGACTATGTGGGCCCCATACCCGACATTAAGTATTTCGTTGCTGATGAGATGAGTGAGGGAGAGAGAAAGGATTTTTTGTCTTGGTATAATGAGCAAAAATACGTAGTCTTTGATAACCGGCGCGTGTTGGAACAGTATTGACAAGATGACGTCACCGTCTTGCGACAGGCGTGTCAGATATTCAGGCGCGATTTTATAGAGATTGGAAATATCGAGGCTTAACTAGAGGCAGTGACAATAGAGTATGCATGCAATAAAGTGCTTCACAAGAAATTCCTCAAAACGGAGACCATTGCATTGTTCACTCCTGGAGGTTACAGTGCCAATAACAGATATAGCAAGAAAGCACTAATGTGGCTTTTGCATATGGAACAGGCGGACGACTGTCAGATACAACATGCTAGAAACGGCCGCGAATAAAGACCTCCTGAATTACCGCATTACAGCGTAGACGGTTACTGTGCAGCGACTTGAACCGTATATGAATTTCTGGGATGTTACTATCACAGTTGCAGTTGCCAGCGTTTTCGAGACATGAAAACGGTAGGTGGAGAGACGCTGGCGGAACGCCATGAACAGACTCTGGCGAGAATCGAACAGATAAAGCGGGCAGGCTATCAGGTTAAAATTCAATGGTAATGTCAGTTTGACGAAGCCAAAATTTTGGAGCAGAAATCCAAATTGCTAGTACATCCCATTTTCAAGCATGCGCCCCTGATCACTTGAGATGCTCTGTATGGGGGTCGAACCGAAGCCATGCGGTTCCACTATAAGATACGGGAGGGCGAGGAATCTGTCCAGTATTGCGATGTAATGAGTTTATACCCATACATTTATAATTATTTCAAATTCCCCATAGGGCACCCTAACATTCATGTCGGTGACGCATGTGCTGATAAGGAGTCATGTCTAAAGATGGAGGGATTAATTAAATGCACCATCGTGCCTCCAAAGGACATCTATCATCCTGTCCTTCCATTTCGGTATAACAAGAAACTGTTATTCTGTCTGTGTAGATCGTGTGTCTTAGAACAGAACACAACTGGCGAATGTCAGCATTTCAGCGATGCTGAAAGATGTCTGGATGGCACGTGGGTCATTGATGAAGAGCGATTGGCTGTTAACAAAGGCTACAAAATTTTAGAAATTCAAGAAGTATACCAGTACGGTCACGCAATATAATCCAGACACTGGCGAAGGCGGTCTTTTTGTAGAATACATAAACACGTTTCTTAAACTCAAAGCAGAGGCTAGTGGGGATCCTAGCTGGGTTCGAACCCCCGACTATGAAGAGCTATACATTCGTCAATTCTATCAGAGCGAAGGCATCCAACTGGGCAAAGACTCTATCAGATATAATGCTGTAAAACTTGGTCTGTCAAAACTCTGTCTCAACTCCATGTGGGGAAAATTGACAGAGAGAAGCAATCGGTCACAGACAAAATTAATTTCAGAACCCCATGAAGTGTAGCGATATCTGGTGACGCCGGGAATCAAAGTCCAGAACATATTTGCTAGTGACGACGTGGTCTGGATTTCCTGGCAGTTTTCATCTGAAGAACGGGTGCCTAACCTACGTCATACCAATGAGGTTATAGGCGCCTTTGTGACAGCAGGTGCACGAATTTACCTGTACTCTTACCTGCACATATTACAGGACAGAGCCATCTATTGTGACACAGATAGCGTTTTATTTATACAGCCGGCAGCCGAACCCGCGCTAGTTGAAACGAGGGACAATTTGGGGGAGATGATGTCCGAATTACAACCCAATGAAATCATTTCTGAGGTGGTCTGTACACGTCCTAAAAATTATGCGTATAGAACAATTAATTCCATGACAGGTGATAGGAAGACGGTTTGTAAAGTTCGTGGAATTACTCTTAATTATTTGGCCTCTCAGTTGGTAAATTTTGCGAAAATGAGACATGATTGTCTATGGATGAGAATGAGACTAATTGTACGCACAAAGAATAAGATTAAACGTAAAAGGGATAGAGGAGGAGTAAGTATTATAAGTCAGCCCGAGGAAAAGACATACAAGGTATCTTTTGAAACGAAGGCGTTTGAACGACAACACGTCCGTTCCATTTGGATGTATATATAGGAGTGAATGCTGACAGAGGACATTCATGGCTAGTGACATCAGGTTCAAACATCCGTTTACCTGTATTATTGGAGGGCCTACCGGGTCCGGAAAGTCTACGTTCTGTATACGTTTTCTTTAGAACCTTGACACCCTGTGTACCGAGCCGGATTTTCCTGGCGGAATTATCTGGTGTTACAGTGAACAGACTGCATTGCCGCAGCAACAGTTGGCCGCGTTACAGAAGAACGTACAGGTTCGCGAGGGTCTGCCCGAAAATTTTTAAAACGCCCGGGGCCTACCGTGCCTATTTATTCTTCACGATCTTTTAAACGAGGTGTATTCACGAGCCGTGTGTGACCTGTTTAACAAGGGTAGTCATCACCGCATCCTCAGTGTAATTCTAATTACCCAGAACTTTTTCCAAGCTCCACACTGCAGCGACATATTGTTTAATGCGAAATATTTGGTGGCATTAAAAAACGTTCGCGATAGGAACGAGTTTGCATAATTCGCGCTACAAGTGCTTCCCGAAGCTAGTGCTAGTCTGTGTGAAGCGTATCGAGAGGCGACCCAGAATCCCCACGGTTATATGATTTCAGATTTTGCCCAGGATACAGACGATCTGCTACGGTATCGAACCAATGTCTTTCCGTCTGAATATCCTCCCATTATTTACGCTCGGGTGAATGATGAAGCACATAAAATCCAACTATTACCATCTACAAGTACTCAAGACAGCAAAACCACAATTACGAAGAGCCATCATTAAAAACTGTAATAGCGAACTTGTGAAAACAATAAGTGAGTGTGTACTGAATGTGTTACGCAACAATCTAAAGCTAACTGCTTGTCAGAAGAAGAGAATACAAAAGTTCAAAGTTCCACTCCGCGTGCTAGCAGATAAGCGCGTGTCGATTACAACTAAGAGACGTTTGATTAATCAGCGTGGAGGATTTCTCGTGCCTCTGTTAAGCGCTATTTTACCCACTATAGCCAGTCTTATGTTCCGTTCGCGCGACTCTTAAAAATGTTACGCAAGATGTACCTTGTTTCACCCGATTACTTAAATAAGAATGAGCGCTCAACTACACTGCAGCAAGAATAGCCTCTTCAGAAGACAGCGCAGAGTACTAAACATAAGACTCGTGCTCGTATAAAAAGGAAGAAGGGGTCAAAACACCCGTACGATAAGTGGGTAGCTAGGCGTGGCGAGATTGCTGAAGCCGCAGTAGGACATAGGGCATTGATTAAAGCTATCGCTGACTTTATAAAAGTAATATTACCTGACACTACTCTCGCACAAAAATTAACTACACCAAAAAGCGAGTCGATAAAGTTAAGTACACAGACTGACATGTATCTGACAACACCGCCACGGTCTGTAGCACTTCCCTCAACCTCTTCTGCGGGAGACGTTGTATATGAAACATAGACAAGTCCCGTTAGTACTAAATTTGCCGGTGCTACTGCTGTAGCTTCTGATGATGATGATGACGACGATAATGATGTGGATGCGGGTGCCGTTAGCGAAGGAGAGGTACACAAATTTGCTAGAAAGTCTTTCGATGAGATTGCTAGCCCTACCTTTCACCATATGTTCACAAAAGTGGCGTTCTCGATGCAGAGTATGGTTTGCGTAAAGCAGGTAACAAATTTTTTGTAGGTAATTCCGATGCGACGGTGGGTACAAATAGTGACCTCTATATTAGGAATAAGCATTTTAAAGGCACACGAGGTCTCTGGGAATTACTCACTCGGAAAATTGTAGATACCAGAGTTGTCAGCGAAGACGATCTAAAACAATACAAGAGTATTTTGGATTTAACCAGTGCTCATTTGGAGGGTTACGAACCCAGTGCCCCCATACACGTCTCCCGTGGAGTCAAATTCAGAATCGTAATTGCATAGCTGTTTCCCCATAGAAAACAACGCGGCATTGAAAAATCATTACGCAAACAGTGGTTGCGATATTAGCATTAGCTATAATAATCAGACTGTACTATGATCTATCGAAGCCTTCTGCTTTCTGGACTCAGCAAAAACTACAGAACGCTGTCGGGCAGAGTACGAGTAAACAGAAGCATAAAACATGTCCTACAGATATTAGGGCATGGCTTTTAAAACAAGATGCGTGCACATTACATTGACCGGTGCGAAAAACTTTTCCCAGGCACCCCTATACGGTGAATAATATAAACTATGTATGGGAAAGTGATCTGTTCGATGTCCAGGGTCTCAGCAAATATAACGACAGCGTCAAATATCTACTAACTGTAATAAATGTCTTTTCCAAATTCTTACACATAATCCAACTAAGAAGTAAGACGGGTAAAGCTGTCAGGACACCATTTCAATCCATCTTGAAGGACCCCAAATATCTGAAACCAATACGGAGACGTCCTGTCTGAGTGCGTACGGATAGAGGGAAATAATTCTTGAACAGGTCGTTTCAAGACATGTTAAAACGCGAGGGAATTCAATTTCAGATATGTAAAAACACCGTTGTCAAATGCTCAGTCGTCGAAAGGGCTCACCGCACTATCGGGGATAAATTATACAAATACTTCACATATGAGAACACGTACAGATTTATTGACGTACTGCAGCACTTTGTGCAAGGCTACAACGCCACGGTTCACAGTACGACTGGCATGCCACCAGCAGGAGTAACCGATTCTAATATTCTAACGATATGGCAGAGAATGAACGAGAAGCAAGGCAAGATCCCTATTGCACAACCCAAATTTTGCGTGGGACAGCACGTGCACATTAGTAAAGAGAAAATAAAATTTCCCAAAGGCGGCGAGCAGAATTACACCACGGAGGTGTTTCGAATTATCAAGATAATTCGTAGGACCCCTCGACCCATGTACGAACTGGAAAATTTGAATCAGAAGGTGATAGACGGGCAGTTCTTTAATGAAGAGTTAACACCTGTTCGAATCACGAAACGCACCACATTTCAAATTGATAAGATTCTGGCTACAAGGGTCAGACGCGGCTTTCGTGAATTTCTCGTGCGCTGGAAAGGCTACGGTCCTGTCTTTGATAGTTGGATAAATGCAGCTAGCGTGAACAATGTTTAGATGGAGTATCGCAGGCACTTTTACATTACGCTGTTTAGCAATGCATCACAGAAAATCCATCCTTCTAACACGCTCTCCGAGTTGACAATTCAGTTGGCACAGCGCATAGACCTGGGTTCGACAGACAATTGGGAGGTCGGGTAATAGCGAATTTAGTTGTCCTCAGAAAACCACCAATATGAAACGGATTGAAGTTATCGGCGAGACAAATGCCTTGATTTATTGTGATCTGATTACACCTCTGTTTGTGGGTAGCGACTACGTCAGATGTTTGCGTACGTTTAATCACCCTTCAAAGTTTTGTGACCACGCATTTCATAATGTCTATTATGTACCCGTCGAAAAACATACCTTCCAGGTCATCAGTATATTGATAACGGACCTTAAGGGTAAAAAATCCCTTTCAAGACTGATGTGGTGCCTACGAAAGCGGTTCTACATTTTCATAGCGTATAAATACTCTACGTCATGACCTACGACCGTCATTTATAACAATGGATCCCCTTGTCCAGTATTACCGGCGACAGGCGGGTCGCGGTCACGAAGATATTGGACCAATTTACAGCACTCCACTTTTCGTACAACGGGGACACGGTCTAGGTAGTATTTTGGCAGGACTATATAGGACCCTTAGACCTATTCTGTGGAGCGGTGCCAAATCTATAGGCAAAGAAATGCTCAAAGCTTTGGGACGCGAGGCACTACGCACCGGCAGTAATATTAGAGATATTGCAGAAAATCCTCCGACACAGACCACAGACATAATCTCAAAACATGTGGCTGACTCGACACAGAATATAATCAATATGTTGCGTGGGAGTGGCGCTCGCAAGCGCAAGAGAGCAACGTCAGCCACTGCACGAAATGCGAAACGAAAGAGAAAAAATAAACGGGACTTACCGATGAAAGGGCCCCAGCGGTCTAGGATTATAAAATGGGATATTTTTTCACAATTTACATCAGTCACGGTACGGCCATGTCTCAGACGGACCTAGCTTTTGTGAGTAGCGAATTTTATATTTTTGCTCGCAAGCCAGTACGACACGCGATCCAAGAAACGAATGTGGTAGTCTACAAGCCCATTGCATCCGTTGACCAGAGCGACCTGGAATTTCTGATACCCGCCGATTACGACACGTATATTGACCCCGATATAAAACTCTATATTAAAGACAAATTAACAAAAGCCGATGGAAGTGCCCTGGACGCGACGGACCACACGGCCGGTACGAATATTTTTCTACATTCACTATTTATTCAGTGTACCATTGCCCTCAATTGCGTGAATATAACACAGTCGGGTGACCTTTGTAACTACAGGTGAATTTTGGAAACACTCCTAAGTTATGGCGTTGACGCAACCATATCGCATCTCACAAACAGTTGGTAGTACAAGGATGTGGGAGTTATGATGCCCTGTGACCCCACGAATGCAGAGTCGACAAACACTGGATTCAAAGACAGATGGAACTGACAGAAAAAAGTAAAGTAATTGAAATGTGCGGGAGAATACATAGTGATATATGCAACGTTCCGAAATTCTTACTTCCCGGCATCAAGCTGCAGATAAAGTTTACAAAAGCCAAGCCAAGTTCCTACCTGATGAATAGTGCCGCAGATTGTAAGATTACTTTTAAATTTCTAGACGCCAAACTGTGTGTTAGACGCACCAGGGCAAACCCTCAGATCCCGCTAGCACACGAATAGAACTTGAAGATCGATCTCGCGCGGTATAAACTGACGAGAGTCGAACTGAAAACTTTCACGTTCTCTGCGGGCCCCCAGTCACTCTTGATCGATCAGGCTGTCATGGGCCGCATACACAAAAGACTCCTGTTCGCTATGATAGCAAACAATGACTTTCTCGGCACTATCAATACGAACCCCTACAAATTTCAACATTTCGGTCTTCGTACATTCGTGATGTATGTGAATGGCAGGGAGATCCCTAGCGAGGGCCTGAATATTGATCCCAGTCGTGAGAAAACAACTGTCATGGCATACAATACTGCATTTGAAGGCTCCGGCATTCACCATTCGAACTCGGGACTTCAGATAACTCACGATATGTATATTAATGGGTACTTCATGGTGTTATTTGACCTAACGCCTGATCTGGCAGCGTCAGTAGGACATACGTAACCTGTGGAAGGTGGTAATATACGCATCGAGTTAACATTTAAGGAAGCGTTAAAGGAAGCAATCACCTGCCTATTGTACCTGGAATACGACAATTCTGTATACGTCGATTCTTTGCGAACCGTCACCACAGACTTCTAAGATGGACACAAATCAGATATCGTGTACGCTAAATAATGTTAAATCGTTTTTGGGCGCTTTTCCATCAGATCTGTTACCACATTCTATCACAGCCTAATTGTAAATACAGGTGCACACACAGTCAGGATCACACTGGATAGCTATCCGTCTCGAACCCAGGTCCTCCACGGCATTCTACTTTGACTCCTATGGCTTATCCCCTCATATTCACGATATAAATCATTCTTAAGACGCAATTGTACCGTCCTAAATTATAACAACGCACGGCTCCAAGGACCTATGAGTACTCTGCGGTAAATATTGCTGCCTGTTCGCCCTGTACATGGATAGAGGCTACACTGGGAAACAATTCGTTGGCCTATTTAGTCCAGGCCGCGCCGATCAACAGGTAGAAAACCTCTTCGCATCGGAATTCGGGTCTGTGCGCGGGGTACCCCGTGGAGGCCAATGCTGCATCAGCAAGTATAAAAGGTAAGTTCCGCAGCGGTATTACATTATTTACACATAGTACTTGGAGCGAGGTGGAGGTTGTTATTGATTATGAATACTTGTCGGTAGCAGAAGGTGAAGAAGTAATCAAGGAACTTTCTGTAGCATCCGAAAATGTCCACGAGACGTTTCGTTTTCTACCCCCCTACGTCATGGACCCCCATAGCAGCGACCAGAACAGCATTTGCTGGGATGATGGAAGTACTGCTTATTCATCATTATTCCAAACCTTGGCAGAAGCCACGGCCAACTTTGCCCATCTATACGCTAAAGGCACGGCCAAATGCAAGTTTGTCTCCAACGTACTGGGCCGATCAGTTCAGAATTTAGACACGTTTGGTTGCCCAGAGTGCAAGAGCTTCAGAATGACACCCGGGTGCAGTCTACCATGTTACAAGATACCCGACAAGAGTTGTGCGGCCCGTAACACACTTAATTTTTACGGATGGTTGAAGCATCACATACAGGACAAAGAATACGTGAAATGTCCCAAAGATAATTCCCGCCATACAGCCATTTTTAATTCTGGGGTAGAAATGGAATGACGTCATATCCTAACATCTGTTTCAGTTGCATAAAACACCGATGAACTACCTTGCCATGTATCAGTCTACCTAGCCATGGCATCAAGAAAACGTCGCCATGTCCTGCACGAGGAAGATGTCAATGAGCCCAGAGGCGCTGCGCCTAACATCTGCTCACTCTCTATGGAGGGAATCAGTCCTACTTTAGATCCTAACCGAGCACTGCTTCGTAGTGTATTTTTTTAATGATGATCACAAGTATGTCTCTGTGGCATTCTACCCGGCGCAAGGATATACAACTTTTGTAGAATTTGGAACAGCTAAAGCCGCCCTCTCAGACTAACAGAGCAACATTTTATTATGCTGACTGAACACTTACCCGGTCTACTTGGGGCCCTATGTGCTCACGACTAGTATAATACAAGCGTCCAAGTCAATTTCTGGATAACTACCGGAGGCTCGTATAAGACCGCCTGGATGCATCTAGGTCTCGGCAAACGTAGCAAACAATTCGTCTTCAAGCTGCCTGAACTACAATACCTAAATTCTATCATGCATATAGTAAGGAATCAGCTGGCTAGATACAGTGGATCTATGATGGATGTCATGACATATTTGATATCGGCCATGGCTTCTAGTGAATATATCGACCCCAACCCCACTACAGCAAGCAAATTCAGTACCCACATCTGTATGAAGAACTAAAAGCAGTAACACTAAATTAAACATTCATGTTACCCTGAAGTTAGATTATTAGTATTTCCTACCAACAGAGAGCTCTGATTTATGATCTACATACTACTATAAAAGACACTTTTACATATACATGTCTTATTTCGTGTGGGTGCAATCATGACAGACAGTAGAAGCACCAATGAATCGAACCCTATGTCAGAGGATAGATGGAAAATTTCTGGTGATGTGGGATTTACCGACATTGGCCCTGACAACAGCTACATGAACGTGAAACTCAGGCGACAACTAGATGAACACTACGCACTGAAACAGGCATTCAATATTTGGCATGGACCGCAACATCCTGATTTCAGTCACTCATTGCTCGAGTAAAATCTTTTAAAGGTGCAGACTGGCCGGAAACATATCCTACACCTATCTCCTTAGCTGAAGCTGCATTTTTCTTTGACAGTAAGTTACCTACTTTTTAGTAATATCTTTAACTAACATTGAATCCTATAAAAGTTTTATTTATTCTCGTCTTGTGTCTGTTACAGAATGGACCAAGCAAAGCGTGTGATTTTATTGTAATGGATGCCTTGTGGAATGGCTGTCTCAAGATAAGGCGTTTCACAAACATGGATATTGGTTTCCGGATTGTCTACGTAAGATATATAAAAGGACCTTCTTTCTATCACGAGTGTTTAAATTATCACAATGAACGACACCTCACCACTGACATAGTTGGAACACACACTACTACTTCCGCCACTCATGACGGTTGCTGTCGCCCATAATGATGTATACCCTACACCTCTGTAATCTACATTTAATAAAAAAGCAAACACAAGGTTAACTGTCGTTTTCTTTTTAGTATATAAGGAGACCCTGATTCTTAAATCTCATGCAGAATAGTAAAAAAAGTGGTTCATTTACCGATTGGTAGTTGTTGATGAAGATGTTACATTTAGATTCTTGAAACTGTAGAAATGTTAAAGGTTCTTGAAGTAGTCTTGAATACAAGTAGCGACGAGAAAAGTTAAATTCTTGAAGTAGCGAGGCCTGTAGCTGTCTTCGAATGAAGATATGGAGGCTTCCATCCAGCGCGCTTTTATAAGACAATTTTCATTATTCCAGCTCTTAAACCGCTGACTTGTCCACACGTGGTAACATGTTAAGGTTTTTACTATTCTGCAAACCTTTTGCTTTTTCCGAACACTTGTTACATCGCAAGCACTTCATTTTCACAGACTCCATACTCTGGAAACTGAAGCATCAGCATTACGCCATCCGATTTCCAAGAAATATGTTCATTTCATCAAGCTGACTAATTTGATTTCTTCACATCTCATGAAGCTATCACGCGCACACATATTACGGTTTGCGCAATCGACTCTTGCCTCATCTTGAAGAAATATACACTTTCAAACTTATGGCACGTGCATGGCTATCCAAACAACATACCCTTCACGTACATTCCATTACCATACTTACCTTCACGCCACCAATTCATCAACGCCTTTCCTCCTTCACGTCTAAATAACTGTACCAATAAGTACGGCGGCACTATAACGCTGTCGAATATTATTAAAACATAACCATTACAGACGTCTTAGGTTAACATGACAGGCGGGACTGAGCTGCTCTACCAGTATGTACGGAGACATTATAACAATCGGATATTATTAAAACCTAACCTTTACAAATCACTACGATGTCTTAAGTCAAGGGGTATAGGCGGTCAGAGCCTCAACCTACACTCTCTAAACATCAGGAATAACAAAACAGTGGATCTTACCTCCACCGTCACCCCTACACCAATGATCTAAGCCTAAACATGCCTTGGGGCATAACTACACTATACAAAAATACATGTTTCGACTTTCTTCTTCGATGGCTTTTTCAAAGTGGTACAAGGGGCTTAACTGCAGGGTACAAAGGTCTAATCTCCCCCAAGGAGGTTGTTTACTACTCACTGGTATTAAATCCAGAGCAAAGTACACCTTGTCTTCCTAACTGCAAAAAGTCACTTCGATGCTAAGTTTCTTAGAAGTTGCAGCCTTTATTCCTATAGAACCCAATAAAGTTCTTACTTTTTAGTTTTGATGTTATTCTTTACGTATTCTGTTTGAAATGAATTAATCATGAAAAATTATGTTTTTCAACATGTCAATTGTTCATAGACTAGTAAAAAGGCTAATATTTGTGTAATTACACGGCACATTCTGGGACAGTACCCTATAGATCCTCTCCTTATCCTTTCCATTTTTTCATTACCAAATCATTCTACCATTCGACGTTCAATAATGAGACAATACACCTAATAAATAAATGACAGGACTGAGGCAACAGCCGGAGTATCCATCTGGGTAGCGTATCTCACATGAGCTTATCTACAGTTGTCTATGAGGAGTCGCAGACGACAGTGTTCGTTTGGGTAGAATCGTAAAAGTGACAGTTTGAGGGCGGAGTGACCGTATACAGACACTCAAAGGCGGTTTCCGATTTCGTTTAACGGCAATGTGTTCTATGCACATGCCATAGCCCTTCGAATGGCAAACTGTGACGAAAAATGAATTGGCATTAACATTTCACAATGCTAGTAAATGCAAATGTGTTGCTGCCATGTCTTGAAGCTCAGTCGAACTGTTTTATTCTCAAAAGTAATATTCCGAGCAGGCTGGCTGTTGTGATAGAGCTTCCGACTTGTATTCGGGACGTGCGGGTTCGAATATCGGCAGAACTATCCTGATTGATTTTAGTGGCTTTCCTCAGTCTCTAAATAAAAGCAATCCCATTACAGGCCCTAAGGTTTCCAGGATGTTGAGGATCCCACATTTTAAGACAATAGGCACATGAAGGTGGTAAGGTTTGTCAGCCCTACGCACCGGCCGCCTTTACCCCCAGGAAACATTCCTGGTACTTATTTCACACAGGCTGAGTCAAGCCCAGGGCTATCGTGCGGCCGGGATTGCCAATGGAAAATCCAATGACACCATCTGAAATAGAACCCGCGACCTTGCGGCTTGTAGCGCAGTGCCTCAACCAACTGCGCCACCGTGTGCCCCCCTCAGTCTCTAAATACACCATTAAATCGGTTAGCCTAGGACCACTTACTCATACTTCGTTCCACCTCACCTTTTACATTGCTGATGTTCAGTCATGTACGCCAAGACAATGATAACTTGGCAAATAAAACCATATAAAGGCAAGCCATAAATCGCTATGAAAAGTACGAGAAACTTGTGAAAGCACAATAAAGCTCTAAATAAATTCAACTTGGAAATGAATGTCTATCCTCACAATTTTCGTCTTTCCCTGATGTTAGCTCTTTTACTTGAAGACTTAGCAGGGCTGGGCCTTTATTACTAATTCAAGTAGGACTTGATCTAAAGGCAGATAAAGTCGACCAATGAAGAGAATCTCTCTCTGTACACAGGAATATGGAACCCATAAAATTACAAAACGATGGCCTTATATATAATTCGTTATGCTTGTAAACAACGTGTGGATCAAAAATAGATATTCTTTTGTTTGTAATGGAAGTTCATTAATACTTTAATAGTATCAAACTCATGGTCAAAGAAGTCTTACCATAGATTATTAAACGACTGACTGCTTCGTTTAACAGTTTGCAATCTTTGTATGCAAGGTTAGAAGGAAAGCAGGTTTCATGACTTTGGTATTTTACATAGAATATGTAAACATAGAGTATGTGGAGTCCTACCACACAACATACAAGGTACACGGCTAAAGGTGACTTAGAGCGCACATTGATAGCTATGTGGACATAGTTTCTTCAGTAACTGATTTGAATAAATTTACAGAAGAGTTAATTTAGTTAAAAAAGTTAAAATGTAAAGTAACCCCTTTACAGGCCCGATTGTGGCACAGAAGGGGTAGAAAGTACAACGGGCAAGGTCATTATACCACTACGCTATTGGAAATTCGAATCGTAAACTAAAGCGTGTGCCACACAAGAAGGCGACTCTCGCGCAGACACGTAAAGGACAGCACTGTTAGATTTTGATTCCGTTTGAAACTGGCAACGCCTCATATCCAGTTGCTTGTGATTATTATACGACGTTCCAAATATCTTGGACCTAGGCCCTAAGACACTAGCGATCTGTGAAGACATGATGTAAGTGCATCAACATGGTAGGTCCTGAGAGCACCGTCAATTTTCCCTTCATAGAATGCATAATGCTTGAATAATTAAACTATTACATCTATTATTCTAGCTTGTGTCCACGCTCTTCCAGTTGTAAAATAAGGAATAAAGTACCACTTAAAACTACCCGAAAGTTCTGTGTAAAATAAATTATAGATATGAAAATTGCGATAGGAAGCCAATAACAACAGAAATAAGGATCGGCTGAATGACTAGCTTGGTGTAATAATCAGCCAGTATCAGTCCTTTTTACTCAAATCGGGAACCGAACACTGGCGTCCAGTGGTGGTTAGCACACATGCAACGTATTCTATAAGACCTAAGTTCGATATATTTCCTGAAAACCAGCTGTCTTTTTCGAATTTTCTGAGGTTCTTTTAGTCCTGGACTGGAACATACATGTACCTTATAATGGACCACAATCGCTTCTTTTCACGTTACACCTAACTCATAAAAAAAGAAAAAAGATATTCGATGCTATTATAGTCTTGAGTTTGTCCTATGCAGTTGAGAAATCGCCACTCAATGTAGGCCTACCAAAAAAGAATCATCCTGCCAAGAGACGCTATATGTATAAACTACGCATTTGAGAAAGTAACTTCAAAGATTAGCAAACATTTAGCTATCCGTTTCAAATTTCCTACGGTCTAATATACGAAAATGACCAACAAGATTCAACTGTGTGGGATAATTTATTATTCCTTGGCTGCTCTACATGTTTCGAACGATATTTTCGCTCATTATCAGGAGCATCAAAACTGTATTACAGCTTCTGGTATTACACACTTACGTCGCTGCCAGCTGGCAGCGACGTAAGTGTGTAATACCAGAAGTTGTAATACAGTTTTATGCTCCTGATAATGAGCGAAAATATCGCCTGAAACATGTAGAGCAGCCAAGGAATAATAAATTATCATACACAGTTGCATCTTTTTGGTCATTTTCGTATATTATATAATGATACACGGAAATATGAGTACCAAGTTCCTGTGGTTTCCTTGCTACAGTCATTAAGATACTTCGTGATTTTCATCTGTCTACGAAATTCCGGAATAGACCATAGGCGCTCTGTTCTAAATTCTTACGCGTCATGAGCAATCTTATATATCGTTCGACAATTATACACTCTGTCGTGCAATACGCTGAAAGCACAAACAACATAATCGTATCCATTCTCTTACTACATAAACAAAGGTGTTCCCGTGAGCAATATATCATTTATCTCTCCTTCGGCCTGTTTAACTTCCAAAACTATCCAATAGAACAGAAAAGTCTTTAATTGTCGGGGAGTCTACATTAAAACTAACTGGTCAGTTTGTTGTTTATCTTTCAAAACATAAAATTCATACGCGACCTAAATCTAACATACTTTATCGAATTTATAGACAAATAGAAGGTTTGGAAATGAAGTGACCTACATACATCATACTAAGTTGGTATTTCAAAACATCCATTAGAAGTTTCATTGTAATTGATCCGGTGTTAAAGCTGATTTATTTATCCAATCAATAAACTTTAAGTTTTATTAATAATTCGCAGAAGAAGGTGACACAGTTACACGTGACCACAAGAAGTATAGGAACAGTAACGATCCGAGTTTCACCGCAGTGTAGATGACAGCTTGGCTTCATATCCGGAAGGTACACTTCCTTATTTCATTTAATGACGCTTACTCTACTGCAAAATAGGCAGCATCGAAATGGAAAAAAACACTAGTAATGTTCAATTTCTTTTACAATTCCCTGCAGAGACTGAGGAGTTCCCAGAAAACTGCAGCCATAATTAACAGTCACAGGGCGAGGAATCTAAAACGGCACCTCCAAGAAAGAAAAAAGTTTGTCAACATGGCAACACTGGATAAAAAACTGGAAGAAACCAGTAGTAACCCGAGCCGTTTGCCTGCCACGCCCACCTCCGCTTGATTGGCTGAAAATTAACCTTTCCCTCCCACCCCTGCGCTGATTGGCTGAAACCTAACCCTCCACTGCCTCCCCCTTGCGCTGCGATTGGTCGAAACCTACAGTTGCCCCGCCTCCCGTGTGACGTGATTGGTTGAAACTTATAGAGGCCCCGCCTTCGGTGACGTGACTGGTTGAAACCTATACCGGCCACTGCCCTAGTGACGTCACAGACACGTGATGAAAACAAAACATGGCGGAGTGAGTGACCTATCGCTAAACATTATTTTAACTTATTATTTTAAAACTTCGTTATTGTCACGTGATGTAAACAGCCGCAGGCGGTTACCTGATGTAAACAAACCCTCCAGACGGCCTGTCGCCACCGCCGTTTTGAATTTTTGTCCATATGGCTGCTCGCGCGGTAATTTTAAACCTAAATTTAACTTATTATTTTTAAACTTAACAGTGGCCTAGTTATGGATGCCGAATGTAAACAAACCCTCTAGACAACTTGTCGTCACCGCCATTTTAAATTTTCGTCAGTATGGCAGATACGCGCTCTATTTTTAAATTTGTTTTTTTAGGACTTTGGCGTTACCGCCATTTTGAATTTGAAGTAATATTGCGGCTAGAGCGGTAATTTTAAACTTTGTGAACATTTAGGATTTTGGCGCTACCGTCATTTTGAATTTGAAGCAATATGGCGTACACATGCTGTAATTTTAAACATTGTTATTATTTGAATATTTATTATTGTCACGTGATGTTGCGCCATTTCGAATTTTTGGCAATATGGCGGATACGCGCGCCATTTTTAAACTAATGATAACCTAACTTAAAGATTTACTATTTGAATCAAACGGCCATTTTAAATATGGCGGACATGCGCGTTATTTATATTAATGCTAACCTAATTTTAAATTTGTTGTTTTAATAAGGCGGCCATTTTTAATTATGGTGGACTAGTGCGCAAACTTTAATTTGAAAATAACCGCCATTTTAAATTACATTGGTAACCTAAATTATTGCGCTAGCTTTAAACTTTTTATTTGAAGACTCTAGGTTCGAAGGAAAGGAATTATGTTTCCGCCCCGAGGCATCCTAAAACGACCCACCCTAGGTTATTGTGATAAGTATAATAAATAAATACAATTTTTATTTACAAATATATATTTGAAAATTTTGGCTAGTAGTTAACTGAGTGAGGTACCTTTTTCTTGTAGACGAGTAGCCTGCACTTTATACACCCCTGAGCCAAAGCTATAAGTCTAATGCGAATGGTTTGTATGCCCCTGAGGTTAAAAGTCATAAGCGTAATGGGAATTGTTTGTTTACCCAAGCTATTAGCCTAATGGAAAAAGCTTGTATACCCCAGGCCATGCAATTAGTTTGTCGCTTTAGACGTGATGCGACTTGCTGGCGTCAGCAGGAATGCAAGTTAGATAAAATCAGATATCGATTTTAGGATAAAGCCATTAAGATAACAATCAGGTGACATACTTTAAACACCATTAAGGGGATACTTAAGATAACAATCAGGTGACAATTCTATGAAAGCCATTAAGAAGACAAACAGGTCGCAACATGTTCAGAGGGTAGCAATATATATTCGGGCATTTTAGCTGTAGTGGAATATTCTGCATCGTGCCTTGACTGTGTTCAGAGTTTATTACGCTACGCGACTTGTATTTACCAACGCTACTTGTACCGGCAGCCAGCAGCTACAGCTACATCTGTTACATCCAGCTTTCTGCAATTGCATCTATTTCAAGAAAGTTGTACAGTTGTAATCAAAATATAAAATGGTGAAGATGTTTCTGAATAGGGCAATGGCTATCCCTACTGTTCTAAATACAGATGAGGAGGAGATAGCTTCCTCTAGCAGAAGCAGTCTAGTATCGGTGACAAATGAACAGCTACCCTTCAAGATTTTGGAAGAGACCTCAATTTTTTTTAAATTTAACGCAACCGGACGTAGTTTGCTTATAAAGTTTAAGCGAAGAGCAAGATACTACGGTTTATCTCAAGGAATGCATTACAACACTTACGAATTACCTAGTAGATAAAGTGCCAGATAGAGATTTGGTGGTTTTGAGAATCCGCAATACTGAGAATGTGCAGGATAAGGTGGTTGGCATTAGTTTGCGACGCCGTGACCAGTTGAAGCCTGACATGGTTTGGTCTGTACTAGGAAAGGTCATACAAAGTAATGCTAGGTTTGCTCTGACTGGCCGTCTGGATGTGCATTTGGACCATGTCAGGATGCCTGTTGGAAACGGTGGAGTTCAGACAAAGGGCGGTCTTTGAATTATTGAGTTAAAAAGAATATCGTCACTGTAAAGGAGGTCGTTAAATGTTTGATTTACGCACTAATTATTACTATGGCTCGGGTAAATGGTGACCCAAAGTACAAATCTTATAGAGAGGGCCATGGCCTACATAAACCTTTTGAAGAACTCTTGAAAGCTTCTGGTGTGGATTTATCCAATGGCGGGTTTTTTAAAAATTTCGACACTTTGAACAGTACCTTTCGGATTACAAAATTATTGTGTTTGGTGGTTTGTACCCTGAGAGGGTCATGTTTAGCGGAAATTCCCTCTCGGCCAAGAAATTGTACCTCCTATATGATTGGGACTCTGGGCACTATAATGTAATTACCAATCTGAAGGGTGCAATGGCGAAAAGATACATATGTAACGGTTGTAATGCGTTATACCAGCATACACACAAATGTGACAAAGTTTGCTCCCTGTGTACTGCTACACCATCCTGTACTGAAGATCATTCCTAGTATTGTGGTACATATAACAGGTATTTTCTCAGTGAGAAGTGTTTCCAGAATCATCTAATTTTGAAAGTGAAGGCAAGCTAGTCTGTCAGTGGAGACAAGTACGCCGGAATTGTTCTTATTTGGTATCTTGTGATTCAAAACATGAATGCTATAAGAAAGTTTGCACTTTTTGTAATAAGAAACAACCTTTAGGCCATTTATGCTACGTGGTTCCTCTGAAACCTAGCAAGCTATCAAACAAATATTTGTACGCTTTCCTTAATACGGAATGTACACAAGACCTTGAAACGCGTGATGGGTCTTTTCAGCATGTTCCAAACCTCATATGTGCTCAGCAGATGTGTTGTAAATGTGAAGCCATGGAAGATGTTAATGTCGATTGCGAACAGTGTGGAAAGCGTGTCCACTCGTTCTGGCAAGATCCCGTATGCAAATTTTCGATTATCTCCGGTTGTCTAGACCATTCGCTGACAAGGTTTATGTCATTTCACACACCTCTCGTGGATACGACGCACAGTTTCTGATTAGAAAGTTTTTGGAACTTAGATGGGAACCGAAATTGATAATGGACGGTGGCAAAATTCTTAGTGTGGTTGTAGAAAATCTTCATTTTCTGGATTCGTTGTATTATTTGCCTATGAGTTTAAAGAGCATGCCCAAATCATTTGACCTAACATGCAAGAAGGGATACTACCCTCACTTCTTCAACACGGCCAGCAATCTAAATTATGAGGGCTCTTATCCCGCGCCCCAATTTTACGGACCGGAAATCATGTCCGTTGATGAGCACACCAAATTTTTGGAATGGTACCAGGAACAAACAGGTAAGGTATTCTGCAACAAGGACGAACTGCTGGCCTATTGCATGGACGACGTTAATGTATTGAGGCAGGCATGCTGCGCGTTTAGAAATTTGTTTCTGAAATTGGTTTAAATGGAACAGTTTAAGGAAGAAATAACTATATTGTCCATTTGCAATAAGGTGTTCCGGACCATGTTCCTCAAACCTGATGCTGTAGGTATTATCCCGAGAGCGGGTTACCGTATGGGGATCGTCAGTCTATTGAGGGTCTTCAATGGCTGGCGTATATTGGGCGGACTAAGAACATTCATGCCGGTAATGGGAGGGAAGTCCATTTGATTGGGGTACCTAACGTAAAAGTTGATGGGTGTTAAGACACTAATGAAGTCTTTGAGTACTTTGAGTATTTAGGCTGTTTTGGCATGGGTGTTTTGCATGCCCAATCGACATAAGCCCATTGGCAACACTGATGAAACATTGCAAAACAGGTATGAGGAAACAATGGCGAGGTTGCAAAAAATCAAAGACGCTGGTTACAATGTTGTTTCGATTTGGGGCTGTGAGTTTAGAAAACTGTTGCGTGACACTCATGGCCTTGGAAATGAACTTTGCTCGCACCCTTATGTTAAGAACTCTCCCATTTATATTCATGATGCCTTGTACGGGGGTAGAACCGAGGCTACTAGAACATATTTCAGAGTCGAGGAAGGGGAAAAGATCCACTATGTGTACGTCATCAGTCTGTATCCCTACATTTGTAAATATGGGGAATTTCCTTTAGTCCACCCGAAAGTTTACGTTGGTGCAGATTGTCCCCCTGACTGTTCGGATAGGGGGTGTTATCAAATGTAAGGTTATACCTCCTAGGAAACTGTACCATCCAGTATTTCCGTACAAAAGCAACTGCAAACGGATGTTCCCCTTGTGTTCAACTTGTGCCGACACTGAATCAGGACTATTGTACACAGTCTGATGAGGAGCGGTGTATATTTGGAACATGGATAGTGGATGAGGTCCGCAAGGCCGTAGATATGTTATTGCTTGGTGGACATGTATGAATTTTGGGAGTATGACGTAACGTGCTTTGACAGACACCAATTCAGAAGGTCTTTTGGCAGAGTACGTAAACATACTTCTAAAACTCAAACAGGAATCATCCGACTACCCATCCTGGGTTCACAGTGAGGAACACAAGGACAAATACATTGAGGGCTACCGGCGCGCAGAGGGAATTGCTCTAGACAAGGCGTCAATTTCAAGAAATACAAGGCAAGGTACATTGGCATATCTGAATTTGAACTCAATGTGGGGCTAATGGGCACAGAATCAAAACAAGACACAGACTACAATTGTCAACTCTAAGAAAGAGTTTTACGAGCTTTTAACAAGTCTGGGTACTGAGGTTACAAACCTCATATTCCCGAACGAAGAGGTGGGATTGGTCTCTTGAAAATATTTCGAGGACAATGTAGCCTCGAGGAAAAATGTTAACGTAGCAGTTGCCGCTTACGTAACAACACAAGCTCGCCTCAAACTGTAGAAGTATTTGAGCAAGTTGGGGCAGTCTGTTCTTTACTGTGATCGACTGTTATCTACGTTCAGAAGGTAGATGAACCCCCAAAAGTGACAACAGGGGACTATCTGGCCGATCTCACAGATGAGTTGAAGGAATTTGGCTCTGGCTCCTTTATACATCAGTTCATTTCGGGCGGTCCGAATAACTATGTGTTTTCAGTAATTTGCCCCTCGACCGGTAAAGGCAAACTAAATATAAAGTAAAGGGTATAAATTTGAAGTATAAGAATTCAAAAGTTGTAAAATTTACTTCTTTGAGAGATATGATTCTGGAAGACGCGCCACCTGTACATGTTCACAATCCCAAGAAGGACAAGAGGAAACATGGTGGCATAGTCGTGTCAGAGTCCCACACCAAGGAGTGCAAGGTTGCTTTTAAGAAGCGCCGGCTTATGGACAATTTTGACTCCCTTGCATATGGATACTTGTTATTTATTTATTTATTTATTTATTTATTTACAAATAGAGGTGCCCTTACACATCACAATTCATTTCATAGTGTGACGTTAAAGCTGCAACATCCATTTACACGAATTGTTGCAGGTCCTAGTAGTTGTGGTAAATCAACATTTGTAATTAGACTGTTAGAATGCAGCGAGCAGCTTTGTGACATTGTGTTTACAAATATTGTGTTGTGTTACAGTGAAAATAACGCCCCGCATCATCTAAAAAACGTGACATTTGTTAAAGGCGTACCGGACTTTGAAAACCCTGAAAATGGCCCTACGCATATAGTGCTGGATTATTTAATGGACTCTAATTATTCTACAAAAGTTAGTCAATAATATACCAAATGATCTCATTATCGTAATATCAGTCTATTTTTATTTGCACAGAACTTGTTTCACCAAGGTCGGTCGTCACGTGATATTTCATTGAACAGCAAGTATATAGATGTGTTTAAGAACCCCAGAGACAAGACTCAAATTGTGCACTTGGCCCGGCAGGTTTACCCCGAAAACATTTCCAGTTTTCATAAGACATTTCTAGACGACTGTAATGATCCGCACTCCTATCTGTTTCTGGACTTTACGCAATCAGTCAACAGTGTATTGAGATGTAGACCAAAGATATTTCCTGGGGAAAATACAGACGTTTTGGCGGCTGTTGAAGGTAATGAACCGGTTGAAGTCACAGTTACACTTCCTCCACTACTAAAAGACACTAAACCCCAGGCTATACGCGCGTTACTCAATCTGCAGATGAAGATTTAATTAAAGCCATTGTCGAGTGTGCTATAAACACATTAAATGGGAATCATAAATTAACTAAAGAGGGCAAGAGTAAATTATGTACATATAAAAATCGTTTACGTGCGTTTGATGAACCCAAAGGTTAGTTCTAAAAATAAACGGAAAATTTTAATTTAGAAAGACGGGTTTATACGTGCGGCGCCTGATAAGTAATGCACACAGTTAAATATCTAGAAAAAGAGACCATGTATTTATACAAACGAAAGTAGGAAGTAAAGTACAATATTTTAGCTACCAATTGACATACTTATTTTTCGACATAGTCGCCTTGTCGTTAAATACACTTTTACCAACCTAAAACAGTTTACGCATGCCGTCAATGACGAATTCATGAGTTCTTTGTTTGATCCACGACGTTACAGATTGCTTCACTTTATCATCTGAGGTGGAATGAGTCCCCTTGAGATCCCTCTTGAGGTGAGGAAAGAAATGAAAATCGCTTGGCGCCAAGTCACGGCTGTAGGGCGGATGGGAGAGAACCTCAAACTTCAGTCTCCAGAGCATCAATCGTTGCGAGAGCAATGTGCGGTCTTGTATTGTCATGCAGCAACAAAATCAGTGATGTTGACCGCCTAACTCGACACACCCACCGCCGTAGGTCTTTTATTGTTTCAATGTACCGATCTGAATTGACAGTATTCCCAGCTTCCAAAAATTCTGTTATAGGAACACTAATTAGTGGTAATAATTAACTGAAATGGCATTACGTGTGATTTTAGTATCCCCTGAACTGTAGGAAAAGCGCTGTTAAAAACCGTCACCACCACCTGTTAAAACAGTAATAAAGAGTGAATACCATAGCTATAATAAATAGACTCCTGTTCGTTTGCACCAAGACCCGTACTTGAAACCTGAAAAACAAACGGGAGCCTGTACCCTTTCCAATAATAGAGACTACACGTAAAAGCGGGCCTTTTATTAAAGCAGAAAAGTTAGAGTCTGAATTGGAATCTAATTCTCAGCCAGTGTAATCAAAGTACATTCATAACGTGTTGAGACGTAAATTATCACACGATCCTACGTTTGGTGTCTAACAATATGATACTGTCGGTTTTCTTAAAATCATGCGTTCAAGTTATAAATATGACGATAAAACGTGTTTGTAGGTGGTAGAAAGTAGAAGGCAACACAAGGCCTCTGGGAATTGTTGACAAAATCTAAACCTGATAAAAATATGGTAACTTTTTCAAGACAAACAGGCATATAAACAAATACTTTTACAGTTTAGCGCACACAGAGGTAATTATAGTCGGACAGGTAAGATCAAGACAAACAAAGGCCTCAAGTATACGCGGTTTATTTCGCGACTGTTTAGTGACAAAAAGAAAGTTCCTTGGGAATCTGTGTGATGTCTCTAGTAAAATTTATTACGGTCCTAAATACACAGCAGGGTTTAGTTCAGTAACAAATTTAGTAAGTGCCGCTAAAAGTAGTAACAGAAACGTCGAAGAGTGGCTGTCAGGTCAAGACACGCACACTGTGCATAAACATGTACGTAAAAGGATTCCTCGAAATCCGTACTCTGTAGCAAATATTGATGATATGTGAAATGGATCTTGCAGACTTAAGATCCCTGTCGAGATACAATGATAAGTACAAATACCTCTTAAATGTACTACACATATTTACGCGTTATGCCTGGGGCGTACGTCTAAAGGGCAAGACTAACAAGTCAATCGCAGTGGCTTTAACAAATTTATTTCAAAATAGAAAGCCAATTACCATACAATCAGATGAAGGTACAGAGTTTCTTAATGCAACTGTCCCACAGTACTTGAAACGTCAAGGAGTAGATTTTCATACGACTCATAACCCTGATATAAAGGGACTTACTATTGAGCGATTTAATCGTACTCTAAAGACGAAAATGTATCAATATTTCACTAAGAATAAAACGTACCGCTACTTGGACGTTATAAATAATTTTCTAGCAAGTTACAACTCTGTCCATTCCACAATAGGAATGCCCCCGAGCAAAGTGTACCCCTCGAACATTTACTCCGTATGGTGAAAGGTGAATAGCCTGCGTGCCAAAATTCCTCACAGACGTGTCAAGTTTAAAGTGGGCGGTCTTGTAAGGATAACCAAGCAGAAGGTAGTGTTTGCTAAAGGTTACGAACAGACATTTTGAACAAAAATATTTCGAGTTGTAAAAGACATTTCGCGCGTGCCACGTGTTTGTGAACTGTCGGACTTGCAGAATCGTCCTATTGAAGGCCGGTTTTACAATTACGAACTTGTTAAAGTCACTGTCTCACCCGAAACCGAGTATCAAATAGATAAAATATTGCGCACACGTAATAAAAACGGTATTAAACAACATATTGTCCAGTGTAAAGGTTACGACGAGACCTTTAACAGTTGGGTAAACGCGTCCAATATTAAGAAAATATAATGAATAATTTTTACGTTACATTAGCATCAGACATTTCCGGTTATTATTACCCGGCCAATTCAATAGACAATATTACAACTAAATTAGCCACACCGCTCGAGTTGGAACCTAACAAATGGAAAGTCTTTTTAGTAGAAATATCGTATCCTAATGGTTACACGAAACGCTTCTGACACAATACAATTCGTTTAGATTCGCAGGAGTCTTTTTCCTGTAAAAGACAATGAATCTCTGTTTGATCTTGTCACAAATGTTTCTTATTTGTTGGAACCGTCTAAAAAGAAACGTTTATGCGCGTTTTTAATGTGTACCTAAATAAATATGCTGAAGAACCGATTAAACAATTGTTTAATTCGTTCTACGGGGAATATTCCGTTAAAATCGATAATCATGTAGTATCTCACTTTATTGCCCGTGTATATAATGGACTTGAAGATTTAGTCGATACAATTATGAATCCCGCTATTTGCCTACTTCTAGAATAACTGTATCAAAAATAACCCTGATTTTACTACACCTGAGCTTGTTTATGTGTATACTAATATAAAACCAAATTTGGTTTGTGATTCTTACGTTAAACTTTTAACGACTCTACACTTTCCTTCGAGTACAGAATGTCATAGATTTGACTTCCCTTTGTATAGACCTGTAGAACAGTCGTTTATAGAGTCCATTACCAATCGTTTAGTTACAATAAAGCATAAGATGTGCTTTTTGAAGATAGTGATATCCATTGCGTTGTAAATTACACTTTAAAAACAAGTCCTCAGCGCAGTAAAACGCAGAATATGATTTACAATGGATGGATATACACGATACTATGTAAATCAAAGCAGTGGTGGCGGTTAGGTGGGTCCTGTTTACAGGACAAGATTTAGGGTTCAGAGGGGTAATGGCATAGTGTCCTTCAAGGGACTCTTTCATTTTGTTAAACCACTGTTGTATTCGGGGGCAAAGGCGGTCGGAAAAGAGGCTTTAAAAACAGTTTCTAATATAATAAGAGATATGCTTAATAAAGACCCGGGGCAACCTGTAGGCAATATTTAAAAAAATTGGTTTATTGAGGCAAAAGATAACCTCGAAAAAAAATTAAAAATATGACGGGGTATGGCCTTTGTTTATAAAGAGAGCACAAGTCTAAAAAAGTTCAGTCTCAAAGTAAACGTAGAAAGGTAAAGGTTATTTTCACAGAGAAGCGGTATTGGAGTGTTTAAAATCAGGACTTGACATTTTTCTAAAGCGCAGCATACGAACGCCTATCGTAAATAGTCACACCGTTACATATAAATCTTTAGCGCCAGCTGACAATCCAACCCATTTGGAATTGAACTGCTCCGGCCATAGCGATTACTACATTGATTTACATTCCGTACTTCTACTGTTACGCATCAAATTAGTGAAAAGTGATGGATCAGATCTGAGTAGTGCTTATTAAACACAGCGGGTTGCGTTAATAACCTTTTAATTCCATGTTTAGTTCTCTGTCTCGCTAAACGGCAAACCTGTTACTCTTCACGAGACAAACTATCACTACAAGGCTTACCTTGAAAAACGTTTAAATTTTGGTTACGACGCTTCTGGTACACATTTAGTGTCTAGACTCTCGTACCTTGATTCGTCTCAAGAAATCAGACAATAATGGTTACACTACCCGTTTAAAATACATTGGCAATAGTCAGACTGTTGAACTGTATAGACAACTGCATGCCGACTTGTTCAATTCAGATAAAATGTTGATTAATGGTGTTGATATGAACATTAAACTTACTCGTACCCCAGAAGCTTTTTGTTTATTGGCACCTACCGATAATACAAAAGTACGTATCAAAAGTTTAGACGCTACTCTCTTTATCACTCAAGTCGAATTGAAACACACTCTGCTTTTAGCTCACGCCAATGTTCTAGCTATGAAGCGTAAATCACACTATCCTGTTAAGCATTCCCAAATCAAAACTTTTACAGCGAGTTCTGAAACTCAGCAAATCGGAAACATTATTTTCAAGTACTGGTATTCATCACGATGATCGTGCTCATATGATTACACTGGAAATGTTCACAAAGGGTTTCTACATACTAGGTTTTGACCTGACACCTGACAGAGAGGCTGATGAGGAGCATATAAGCTTAACTCGTCAGGGAAATATGCGCATTGAAGCACTCTTTAAAAAACCACTGCCCGAATCTGTAACATGCATTTTGTATGCTGAATTCTCCGGACACAATGAATTTGATAATTCCAGAAACGTTATAGCAGAATGAATTCCATTCAAATTCATAAAGTTTTAACAAAACATGTAAAGTATTTTCAAGGGGTTTACCCTGTAGATGTTTTACCATCCACACTTATAAAACCGTCAATAATTGTAATTAACCTTGATAAGCATTATATGCCCGGTTCGCATTGGTAGCTGTTTGTTTCTCCGTCTCTGGATCCGCCGAATATTTTGATTCGTACGGTCTACCACCTTTCAAGAATGAAATCATGGCATACCTACAGCGCCACTCAATTTCTTGGGCATTTAATCGCCACTGACTACATGGTCTAACTTCGAATGTCTGCGGACATTACTGCTGCCTCTACGCCCTCTACAAAGCCAGGAGACTATCCATGACGTCATTCGTCAACATGGTTTTACCTGCTTGCTACACCTGTAACGATAAAAGGGCAGTGCGTACGTTTCACACTCAGTTTGGAGAGTGTCCCGCTTGCGGCCGGTTGGAGGAGCCGCAGTCGTGCAAGTCGCAGATATAAATAAAGGTAGGTACATTCAAAACTAATCAGTCTACAATGTCACTCATAGTGATTGATTTTACTTTCTTGGATGGGAGGGATAATCGTGGTTAAAGAGCTGTCAGTTGCCGACTCCCACAGTAATAGGGTCTCGTCATATGTCTTTAAGAGACCATACGGATGGGAATAAGTACCTATGTTTGACGCTAGGATGAATCAGGCTGTTGGCCATGGGTGTAACTGGAATGATGGTGATGTTCCATATTCAGAGCTGGAAAATGTGCTACATCGCGAAGTATCATCTGCTGTTGCAATATATTGCTTTGGACCTAAGAAAACAAACTTTATTAGCGGTCTTATCGACCGGACAGTTATTGATATTACTCAGCTGTGTTGCCCTAAACTTGCCGACATTAGTATGCCTGCCATCAGCTCACGTTAGCATGTCACAACACGTCCAAACATGTTTGTGCAGTGCGAACAGCCTATTCATTAGCTCAGTGGCTCAACTATTACATTCTTAATCTACAATATGCAAAGTGCCCGCCTCAGCCTGGTTATCATTAATGTTTTCCAGATGATGGGGTTGCTTCGTCGCACGTACTATCTCAACGAGCAAGAGATAAAGTATGTCTCCATCTACCTCAAAAATGACGACCTAAAACCACAAGTGAAATTTGGAACTTCTGGTCATGCAGTGTTAAAGGAAATACAGTGGTTCACTCTGGTGACGTTCAAAAGTGATATACCCAAGAATAAAGCGCACGAACTTGGTGACCCCCAACATACCCTGTCAGTGTACTGTGGACGATATATACGCGTTACGAGTGAGAACACTCAAGTGTATCTAAGTAAAAAAGATTGGTCGCAATTGATGGACTTGGCAAGTGGCTGCATAGACAGAGAAGTGATCAAATTCGGCAGACTACAAGATGAACTTTTAGAGTGGCGTAATAAGTGTTTTGAATCCAAATCCTTTCTTACCCCTCCAGAAACAAATGCCATTGATTCCAATACATTGTGGAATGAATTAAAGTATAAAAACTGTTCTTTTTCTGATGATAACTAAATGGTTGTAAGTGTGGAAATAAAAGATTGTAATAAAATTGAATTGTATGTATATTTATATATAAAATTGTACTTTTAATTACCTTAGAAACAACTAACATTGAATATATTTGTAAAATGTAAAATTGTGTTTATTTATTTTCCTTTATTACCTGGGATAGGTTCCTTAAAAATAGATGGTTAAAGCCGCAGGATTCGAACTTAGAATCTTTCAATTGTGAGTCTGATATTTTACCGCTTTAGCCACCTCTTTCTAGCGTCGTATAAAGTTTAAAGTTTGTAGCCATAATTTAAAATGGCGTTTAGTAACAAATTAAAGTTAGCGCACTAGTCCACCATATTTAAAAATGGCCGCCTTATTAAAATAACAAAGTTAAAGTTAGGTTTAAAATTACCGCTTTTGCCGCCATATTGCCAAAAATTCAAAATGGCCCTTTGTTTACATCAAGCCAATAATAAATATTCATAATAATAACAAGTTAGGTTTAAAATTACCGCAAGTGTCCGCCGTATTGCCTCAAATACAAAATAGCGGTTGCGACAAGTTGTCTAGGGGGTTTGTTTACATCCAGCAACCATAAAAAGGCCACTGTTAAGTTTCAAAATAATAACAAGTTAAAGTTAAGTTTAAAACTACCGCGCTAACCACCATATTGACAAAAAATCAAAACGGCGGTGGCGACAGGCCGTCTGTAGGTTTTGTTTACACCAGGTAACCGCCTGCAGCTGTTTGTATTACGTGACAATAACAAAGTTTCAAAATAATAAGTTAAATTTAGGTTTAGCGAAAGGCCATTCACCCCTCCGCAATCTTTTGCTTACATCACGTGACTGTGACGTCACTAGGGGAGGGGCCGGTATAGGTTTCGACCAATCACATCACAGGGGGCGGGGTCTGTATAAGTTTCAACCAATCACGTCACAGAGGAGGCAGGGCAACTATACGTTTCGACCAATCACAGCGCAAGGAGGAGGGAGGGGAGGGTTACGTTTCATCCAATCACAGCGCAGGGGAATGAGGGGAAGGTTAGGTTTCAGCCAATCACAGTGGAGGTGGGCGCTGCCGGCAAACGGGACGGCTTGCTACTGAAACCGTTCACTCTCTGTTCTCAAAGGTGCTATCACAGGGTTTACAACTTTTTACACGCAGAAATAAACTTCGAGCAACATTTCGAGGTACGTTTGATTGTAATCACAAAACATTTTCGCGTACCCAGATGAAATAGTTCATTAGTAACCGCCATAAATCGGCAAGCTATGTTGAAACACATATAGGTATGTTGGTGTATGTGTTCATAATGTTACCAAACATAAATTGTAAAATCCGGAGCTGGGATTGACTCCATTTGCGTGAGCTCTGTATCATCTTTCACAAAAATTACCTTATTGCCTTCAGAGTTATTAAGTGAAGAGGCAGACCGGACGGACTGACACACGCACACGCGATATGATGATAAAATACACCTTTCTTTTTCAATATATATCCAACAAGATCCAAATTTACACAGTTTATTTATACCTGGAAACTGCTCTACATGTTTCGGGTGTTACTTCCACCCATCATCAGGAGCGCATACAACTGTGTCTACAGTATCTGTTATTTATCACATCCTTACTGCTACCTGCCGCTATCGTGGAAGAGTTGGAACCGGTTTGAGTGTGCTGTGGGTAGCGTAGGCCACCCACAGCACACTC
>Ga0268261_10000188_pt1 | contig 38293 bp, 1 predicted proteins | sample TergutNc150P1_FD_190353 | JGI IMG/M metagenome (GOLD analysis project Ga0268261, IMG submission 190353) | Nasutitermes corniger P1 segment gut microbial community from laboratory colony in Florida, USA - Nc150 P1 (SPAdes) (version 2) | ecosystem: Host-associated > Arthropoda: Insects > Digestive... | reverse complement strand
GGCGAATCTCTTAGAATCTCTAAAAGAATAGGCCAGGACAGTTAGGGTCTCTAAATTAATAAGGAGAAACACATAGAGTCCATAAAGGAATAGGCCAGGACAGTTAGAATCTCTAAATTATTAAGGCAAAACTCTTAGAGTCTCTAAAGGAATAGGCCAGAACAGGTAGGGTCTCTAAATTAATAAGGAGAAACGCTTACAGTCTCTAAAGGAATAAGCCAGGACAGTTAGAGTCTCATAATTAATAAGGCGAAATGCTTAGATTCTCTAAAGGAAAAGGCCATGACAGTTAGAGTCTCTAAATTAATAAGGCGAAACGCTTAGAGTCTCTAAAGTAATAGGCCAGGAGGTTTAGAGTCTCTAAATTAATAAGGCGAAACACTTAGTGTCTCAAAAGGAATAGCCCAGGAGGTTTAGAGTCTCTAAAATAATAAGGCGAAAATCTTAGAGTCTCTAAAGGAATAAGCCAGGAGAGTTAGAGTCTCTAACTTAATAAGGCGAAACGCTTCGAGTCTCTAAAGGATTTGGCCAGGACAGTTAAATTCTAAATTATTAAGGCGAAAATCTTAGAGTCTTGAAATGTATAGGCCAGGACAGATAGAGCCTCTAAATTAATAAGGCGAAACTCTTAGAGTCTCCAAAAGAATAGGGCAGGATTGTTAGGGTCTCTAAATTAATAAGGCGAAAAATGTATAGGCTCTAAAGGAATAGGCCAGGAAGTTAGAATCTCTAAATTAATAAGGCGAATCACTTTGAGTCTCTAAAGGAACAGGCCAGGTCTGTTAGGGTCTCTAAATTAATAAGACGTAAAACTCAGTCTCTGAACGAATAGTCCAGAACAGTTAGGGGCTCTAAATTAATAAGGCGAAACACTTAGAGACTCTAAAGTATTAGGCCAGGACAGTTAGAGTCTCTAAATTAATAAGGCGAAAATCTTATATTCTGTAAAGGAATAGGCCAGGACTGTCAGGGAATCTAATTTAATAAGGCGAAAGTCTTAGGGTCTCTAAAGGGACAAGCGCGAAATTATTATAGTCTCTAAAGGAATAGGCCAGGGGAGTTTGAGTCTCTAAATTAAAAAGTCGAAACTCTAGAGTCTCTAAAGTTATAGGACAGGAGAGTTAGAGTCTCTAAATTTGTAAGGCGAAACACTTCTGATCTCTAAAGGAATAGGCTAGGAGGGTAAGGGTCTCTAAATTAATAAGGCGAAAAACTTTGAGTCTCTAAAGAAATAGTCCAGGAGTGGTAGTCACTAAATAAATAAGGCGAAACTGTTACAGTCTCTAAAGGAAAAGGCCGGGACAGTTAGAATCTCTAAATTATTAAGGCGCAAATCTTAGAGCACCTAAAGGAATAGGCCAGGACTGTTAGAGTCTCTAAATTAATAAGGCGAAAATCTAAGAGTCTCTAAAGAATAGGCAAGGACAGTTAGAGCCTCTTAATTAATAAGGCGAATCTATTAGAGTCTCTACAGTAATAGGCCAGGACAGTTAGAGTCTCTAAATTAATAAGGCGAAACTTTTAGAGGCTCTAAAGGAATAGGCCAGGATAGTTAGTATTTCTAAATTAATAAGGCGAATCGCTTTGAGTCTCTAAAGGAATAGGCCAGGATAGTTAGGGTCTCTAAATTAACAAGGCGAAGAACTCAGTCTCAAAACGAATAGTGCAGGAGAGTTAGGGGCTCTAAATTAATAAGGCGAAACACTTAGAGACTCTAAAGTAATAGGCCAGAATAGTTAAGAGTCTCTAAATTAATAAGGCGAAAATTTTTAAGTCTCTAAAGAAATATGCCAGGACTGTTAGGGGATATAAATTAGAAAGGCGAAAGTTTTAGTGTCTCTAAAGGGAAAAGACAGGACAGATAGTGTTTCTATATTATTAGCGCGAAATTATTGTAGTCTCTAAAGGAATAGGCCAGTAGAGTTTGAGCCTCTAAATTAAAAAGTCGAAACTCTAGAGTCTCTAAAGTTATAGGACAGGAGATTTAGAGTCTCTAAATTTGTAAGGCGAAACGCTTGTGATCTCTAAAGTAATAGGCTAGGAGTTTAAAGGTCTCAAATTTAATAAGGCGAAAATCTTCGAGTCTCTTAAGGAATAGGCAAGGAGAGTTAGAGTCTCTAAATGAATAAGGCGAAACTCTTAGAGTCTCTAAAGGAAAAGGCCGGGACTTTTAGAATCTTTAATTAATAAGGCGAAACTCTTAGAGTCCCTAAAGGAATAGGCCAGGACAGTTAGAGTCTCTAAATGTATCAGGCGAAGCACTTAGAGTCTCTAAAGAATACGCCAGGAGATTTGGAGTCTCTAAATTAATAAGGCAAAACACTTAGAGTCTCTAAAGTAATAGGACAGGACAGTTAGTGTCTCTAAAGTAATAGGCCAGGACAGTTAGAGTCTGTACAGGTTTAGGACATGAGAATTAGAGACTCTAAATTAGTAAGGCGAAACACTTAGGGTCTCTAAAGGAATAGGCCAGGAGAGTTAGTGTCTCTAAATTAATAAGTCGAAACTCCTAGAGTCTCTAAAGGAACAGTCATGGACAGTTAGATTCTCTAAATTAATAAGGCGAAACTCTTAGAGTTTCTAAAGGAATAGGCCAGGACAGTTAGAGTAACTAAATTAATAAGGCGAAATTTTAGAGTCTCTAAAGAATAGGCCAGGACAGTTAGAGTCTCTTAATTAATAAGGCGAAACTCTTAGAGTCTCTATAGTAATAGGCCAGGACATTTAGTGTCTCTAAATTAATAAGGCGAAACTTTTAGATGCTCTAAAGTAATAGGCCAGGACAGTTAGAATCTCTAAATTAATAAGGCGAATCGCTTTGTGTGTCTAAAGGAGTAGGCCAGGACAGTTATAATCTCTAGATTAATAAGGCGAAAGACTCAGTCTCTAAACGAATAGTTCAGGAGAGGTAGGGGCTCTAAATTAATAAGGCGAAACAATTAGAGACTCTAAAGTAATAGGCCAGGACAGTTAGAGTCTCTAAATGAATAAGGCCAAACCCGTAGAGTCTCTAAAGGAAAAGGCCGGGGCAGTTAGAATCTCTAAATGAATAAGGCGAAAAACTTAGAGTCCCTAAAGGAATAGGCCAGGACAGTTAGAGTCTCTAAATTAATCAGGCGAAACACTTAGCGTCTCTAAAGAATACGCCAGGACAGTTAGAGTCTCTAAATTAATAAGCCGAAACTTTTAGAGCCTCTAAAGTAATAGGCCAGGACAGTTAGAGTCACTAAATTAATAAGGCGAAAAATTTAGAGTCTCTATAGGAATAGGCCAGGAGAGTTAGAGACTCTAAATTAATAAGGCGTAACACTTAGAGTCTCTAAAGGAATATGCCTGGAGAGTTAGTGTCTCTAAATTAATAAGGCGAAACTCCTAGATTCTCTAAAGGAATAGGCCTGGACTGATAGATTATCTAAATTAATAAGGCGAAACACTTAGAGTTTCTAAAGTAATAGGCCAGGACAGTAAGAGTAATTAATTAATATGGCGAAACTCTTAGAGTCTCTAAAGGAATAGGCCAGGACAGGTAGAATCACTAAATTAATAAGGCGAAAAACTAGATTCTCCAAAGAATTAGGCAAGCGCAGTTAGAGTCTGTAAATTAATAAAGCGAGACACTTAAATTTTCTAAAGAATAGGCCAGGACAGTTAGAGTCTCTAAATTAATAAGGCGAAACTCTTAGGTTCTCTAAAGAATAGTCCAGGACAGTTAGGGTCTGTAAATTAAAAAGGCGAGAATCTTAGAGTCTCTAAACGAATAGGCCAGGACAGTTAGAGTCTCTAAATTAAAAAGGCGAATCTCTTAGAGGCTCTAAATTATAGGCCAGGACTGTTAGAGTCTCTAAATTAATATGCCGAATCTCTTAGTGTCTCTAAATTAATATGGCGAAAATCTTAGTGTCTCTAAAGAATTGGCCAGGAGAGTTAGAGTATCTAAATTATTAAGGCGAAAAACTTAGAGGCTCTAAAGTAATAGGCCCGGACAGTTAGAGTCTCTGAATTAATAAGGCGTAGCTCTTAGTGTCTCTACAGAATAGGCCAGGAGATTTAGAGACTCTAAATTAATAAAGCGAAACTCTTACAGTCTCTAAAGGAATAGGCCAGGACAGTTAGAGTCTCTAAAGTAATAAGGCGAAACTCTTAGGGTCTCTAAAGAAATAGGCCAGGATAGTTAGAGTTTCTAAATTAATAAATCGAAACACATAGAGTCTCTAAAGGAATAGGCCAGGACAGTTAGTGTCTCTAAATTAATAAGGCGAAACTCTTAGAGTCTCTAAAGGAATAGGCCAGGACAGTTAGAGTCTCCAAATAAATAAGGATTAACTCTTAGAGTCTCTAAATGAATAGGCCAGGACAGTTAGTGTCTCTAAATTAATAAGGCGAAAAACTTAGTGTCTCTAAAGGAATAGGCCAGGACAGTTAGTGTCTCTAAATTATTAAGGCGAGAATCTTAGAATTTCTAAAGTAATAGGCCAGGGCAGTTAGAGTCTCTAAATTAATAAGGCGAGACTCTTAGAGTCTCTAAAGAATTAGGCCAAGACAGTTAGAGTTTCTAAATTAATAAGGCGAAAATCTTAGAGTCTCTAAAGGAATAGGCCAGTACAGTTAGGGTCTCTAAATTAATAAGGCGAAACATTTTGAGTCTCTAAAGGAATAGGCCAGGACAGTTAGAGTATCTAAATTGAAAAGGCGAAACTATCAGAGATTCTAAATAAATAGGCCAGTTAAGTTAGATTCTCTAAATTAATAAGGCGTAACACTTAGAAGCCTTAAAGGAATAGGCCAGGACAGTTAGATTCTCTATATTAATAAGGCGAAACTGTTAGAGACTCTAAAGTTATAGGCCTGGACAGTTAGATTCTCTAAATTAGAAAGGCGAAACTCTTAGAGTCTCTAAAGGAATAGGCCAGGAGGGTTAGAGTCTAGAATTTAATAAGGCGAAACACTAAGAGTCTCTAAAGAAATAGGCCAGGAGAGATAGTGTCTCTAAATTAATAATTCGAAACTCTTAGTGTCTCTAAAGAAATAGGCCAGGAGTGTTAGAATCTCTAAATTAATAATGCGAAACTCTTAGAATCTCTAAAACATTAGGCCAGGACAGTTAGAGTCTCTAAATTAATAAGGCGAAACTCTTATTGTCTCTAAAGGATTAGGCCAGGACAGTTATTCTCTCTAAATTATTAAGGCGAAATTCTTAGAGTCTCTAAAGGAATAGGCCAGGAATGTTAGAGTCTCTAAATTAATAAGGCGAAATACTTAGTGTCTCTAAAGAAAGAGTCCAGGACATAAAGAGTCTCTAAATTAATAAGGCGAAACCCATAGTGTCTCTAAAGGAATAGGCCAGGACTGGTAGGGTCTCTAAATTAATAAGGCGAAACACTCAGAGTCTCTAAAGGAATAGGTCAGGACAGTAAGGGTCTCTAAATTAATAAGGCGAAACACTTACAGTCTCTAAAGGAATAGGCAAGGAGAATTAGAATCTGTAAATTAATAAGGGTAATCACTTAGAGTCTCTATAGAAATAGGCCAGGAGTGTTAGGGTCTCTAATTTAATAAGGCGAAACACTTAGACTCTCTAAATGAATAGGCCCGGACAGTTAGTGTCTCTAAATTAATAAGGCGAAACATTTAGTGTCTCTAAAGTAATAGGCCAGGACAGTTAGTGTCTCTAATAAGGCGAAAATCTTAGAGTCTCTAAAGGAATAATCCAGGAGAGTTAGTGTCTCTAAATTAATAAGTCTTAACCCTTAGAGCCTCTAAAGTCATAGGCCAGGTCAGTTAGAGTCTCTAAATTAATAAGGCGAAAATTTTAGAGGCTGTAAAGAATAGGCCAAGACAGTTAGAATCTCTATATTAATAAGGCGAATTTCTCAGATTCTCTAAAGGAATAGGCCAGGACTGTGAGAGACTCTAAATTAATAAGGCGAAACTCTCAGTCTCTAAACGAATAATCCAGGACTGTTAGTGGCTCTAAATTAAAAATACAAAGCTCTTAGAAGCTCTAAAGTAATAGGCCAGGACACTTAGGGTCTCTAAATTAATAAGGCGAAACGCTTAGAGTCTCTAAAGCGATAGGACAGGACAGTTAGAGTCTCTAAATTAATAAAGCGTAACTCATAAAGTCTCTAAAGGAATAGGCCAGGACCGTTAGGGTCTCTAAATTAATAAGGAGGATCTCTTAGTGTCTCTAAAGGAATAGGCCAGGACAGTTAGATTTTCAAAATTAATAAGGCGAAACACTTTGAGTATCTAAAGGAATAGGACAGGAGAGTTAGAGTCTCTAAATTATTAAGGCGAAACCCTTAGTGTCTCTAAAGTTTTAGGCCAGGATATTAGGAGTCTCTAAATTAATAAGGCGAAACACTTAGAGTCTCTAAAAGTATAGGACAGGACAGTTAGAATCTCTAAATTAATAAGGCGAAACTCTTAGAGTCTCTAAAGGAATAGGCCAAGACAGTTAGTGTCTCAAAATTAATAAGGCGTATTTCTTAAAGTCTCTAAAGGAATAGGCCAGGACAGTTACGGTCTCTAAATTAATAAGGCGAAAATCTTAGAGTCTCTAAAGGAATAGGCCAGGAGAGTTAGGGTCTCTAAATTAATAAGGCGAATCTCTTAGAGTCTCTAAATTATTAGGCCAGGAGAGTTTGAGTCTCAAAATTAATAAGGCGAAACTCTTAGAGTCTCCAAAGGAATAGGCCAGGAGAGTTAGAATCTCTAAATTGATAGAGCGAAATTCTTAGAGTCTCTAAAGCAATAGACCAGGACAGTTAGTGTCTCTAAATTAATAAGGCGAAACTCTTAGAGTCTCTAAAGGAATAGGACAGGACTGTTAGAGCCTCTAAATTAATAAGGCGAAACTCTTATAGTCTCTAAAGTAATAGACCAGGACAGTTAGTGTCTCTAAATTAATAAGGCGTAACACTCAGAGTCCCTAATGGAATAGGCCAGGACTGTTAGTGTCTCTAAATTAATGAGGCGAAAGTCTCTGTATCTAAAGGAATAGTGGAGGACTGTTAGGGCCCAAATTAATAAGGCGAATCTCTTACAGTCTCCAAAGGAATGGGACAGGACAGTTAGGATCTTTAAATTAATAAGGCGAAACTCTTAGAGTCTCTAAAGGACTAGGCCAAGACTCTTAGGGAATCTAAATTAATAAGGCGAAAGCTTTAGGGTCTCTAAAGGAACAAAGCAGGAGTGTTACAGTCTCTATATTAATAGCGCGAATATATTATAGTCTCTAAAGGAATATGCCAGGAGAGTTAAGGTCTCTAAATTAAAAATTCGAAACACTAGAGTCTCTAAATTTATAGGCCAGGAGATTTAGTGTCTCTAAATTTGTAAGGCTAAACTCTTGTGATCTCTAAAGGAATAGGCTAGGAGAGTTAGAGTCTCTAAATTAATATGGCGAAATAAATAGATTTTCAAAAGGATAGGCCAGGACATTTAGAGTCTCTAAATTACTAAGGCGAAACACTTAGATTCTCTAAAGGTATAGGCCAGGAAAGTTAGAGTCTCTAAATTAATAAGGCGAAACTCTTAGAGTCTCTAAAGGAATAGGCCAGGACAGTTAGAGTCTCTAAATTAAAAAGGCGAAACACTAAGAGTCTCTAAAGAAATAGGCCAGAAGATTTAGTGTCTCTAAATTAATAAGGCGAAACACTTAGACTCTCTAAAGGAATAGGCCAGGACAGTTAGTGTCTCTAAATTAATAAGGCGAAACACTTAGAGTCTCTAAAATAATAGGCCAGGGCAGTTAGAGTCTCTAATATAATACGGCGAAACACTTAGGGTCTCTACAGGAATAGGCCAGGAGATTTAGTGTCTCTAAATTTGTAAGGCGAAACTCTTGTGATCTCTAAAGGAATAGGCTAGGAGAGTTAGAGTCTCTAAAATAATAAGGCGAAACACTTAGAGTCTATAAAGAAATAGGCCAGGACATTTTGAGTCTCTAAATTAATAAGGCGAAAATTTTATGTTCTGTAAATGAATAGGCCAGTAGAGTTAGAGTCTTTAAATTAATAAGGTGAAACACTTAGAGTCTATAAAGGAACAGGCCAGGACAGTTAGAGTCTCTAAATTAATAAGGCGAAATGCTTACAGTCTCTAAAATTATAGGCCAGGCAGTTAGGTTCTCTAAATTAATAAGGCGAAACTCTTAGAGTCTCTAAAATTATAGGCCCGGACAATTAGTGTTTCTAAATTAATAAAGCGAAAGTCTCAGTCTCCAAAGGTATAGTGCAGGATATTTAGGGGCTCTAAATGGATAAGCGAAACTCTTAGGGTCTCTAAAAGGATAGGACAGGACAGTTAGAGTCTCTAAATTATTAAGGCGAACTCTTAGTGTCCTTAAAGAATAGTTCTGGACTGTTAGGGAATCTAATTTAATAAGGCGAATTCCTTAGGGTCTCTAAAGGAACATGCGATGAACGTTAGAGTCTCTATATTAATAACGCGAATGTATTAAAGTCTCTAAAGGAATAAGCCAGGATAATAAGGCGAAACTCTTAGAGTCTCTAAAGGAATTGGCCAGAACAGTTAGAGTAACTAAATTAATAAGGCGAAACTCTTAGAGTCCCTAAAGGAATAGGCTAGGACAGTTAGAGTCTCTAAATTAATAAGGCGAAATACTTAGAGTCTCTAATGGAATAGGCCTGGACAGTTAGAGCCTCTAAATTAAAAAGGCGAAAGTCTCAGTCTCTAAAGGAAATATGCATGTCAGTTAGGGGCTCTAAATTAATAAGGCGAAACTCTTAGAGTCTCTAAGGAAGGGCCAGGAGGGTTAGAGTCTCTAAACTATTAAGGCGAATCTCTTAGAGTCTCTAAAGGAATAGGCCAGGACTATTAGGGAATATAATTTAATAAGCCGAATGTCTTAGGGTCTCTAAAGTAACAAGCCAGGACTGTTACAGTCTCTATATTAATAGCGCGAAAATATTATAATCTCTAAAGGATTAGGTCAGGAAACTTAGAGTCTCTAAGTTTAAAAAGTCTAAACACTAGAGTCTCTAAAGTTATAGGCCACGAGAGTTAGAGTCTCTAAATTTGTAAGGCGAAAATCTTGTGATTTCTAAAGGAATAGGCTAGGAGTGTTAGAGTCTCTAAAATAATAAGGCGAAACACATAGAGTCTCAAAAGGAATAGTCCAGGAAAGATAGAGTCTCTAAATTAATAAGGCGAAAATCTTAGAGTCTCTAAAGGAATAGGCCTGGACAGTTAGTGTCTTTAAATTAATAAGACGAAAAGCTTAGAGGCTCTAAATTATAGGCCAGGAGATTTAGAGTCTCTAAATTAAAAAGGCGAAAATCTTAGAGTCTCTAAAAAATAGGCCAGTACAGTTAGAATCTCTAAATTAATGAAGCGAAATACTCAGTCTCTAAAGGAATAGTGCAGGACAGTTAGGGTCTCTAAATGAATAAGCTGAACTCTTAGTGTCTCTACAATGTTAGGCCAGGACAGTTAGAGTCTCTAAATTAATAAGGCGAAACTCTTAGTGTCTCTAAAGCATTAGATCAGGACTTTTAGGGAATCTAAGTTAATAAGGCGAAAGACTTAGGATCTATAAAGGAACATGCGAGGACTGTTAGAGTCTCTATATTAATAGCGCGTAAAAATTATAGTCTCTAAAGGAATAGGCCAGGGTTTTTAGAGTCTATATATTAATAAGGCGGAACTCTTAGAGTCTCTAAAAGTACAGGCCAGGAGAGTTAGAGTCTCTAAATTAATAAGACGAAATTATTAGAGTTTCTAACGGAATAAGCAAGGACAGTTAGAGACTCTAAATTAATAAGGCGAACCTCTTAGGTTCTCTAAGGAATAGGTCAGGACTGTTAGGGAATCTAAATTAATAAGGCGAAAGTCTTAGGGTCTCTAAAGGAACATGCGAGGACTCGTAGAGTCTCTATATTAATAGAGTGAAAATGTTACAGTCTCTAAAGGAAGAGGCCAGGATTGTTAGAGTCTCTAAATTAATAAGGCGAAACACTTCGAGTCTCTAAAGGAATAGGCCAGGACAGTTAGAGTCTCTAAATTAATAAAGCGAAACTCTTAGAGTCTCTAAAGGGATCGGCCAGGACAGTTAGAGTCTCTAAATTAATAAGGCGAAAAACTTAAAGTCTCTAGAGGATTAGGCCAGGACAGTTAGAGTCTCTAATTTAATAAGGCGAAAGTCTCAGTCTCTAAAGGAATAGTGCAGGACAGTTAGGGGCCCTAAATTAATAAGGCGAAAATCTTAAAGTCTCTAAAGTAATAGGCCAGGACAGTTAGAGTCTCTGAATTAATAAACTAAAACACTTAGTGTCTCTAAAGGAATAGGCCAGGACATTTAGGGTCTCTAAATTAATAAGGCGAAACACATAGAGTCTCTAAATGAATATGCCAAGACAGTTAGAGTCTCTAAATTAATTAGGAGAAACACTTATTGTCTCTAAAGGAATAGGCCAGGACAGTTAGAGTTTCTAAATTAATAAGGCGAAACTCTTAGAGTCTCTAAAAGAATAGGACAGGAGAGTTAGAGTCTCTAAATTATTATGTCGAAACTCTTAGTGTCTCTAAAGGAATATACCAGGACAGTTAGGGCCTTTACATTAAAAAGGCGAAAATATTAGTGTCTCTAAAGGAATAGGCCAAGACGGTTAGAGTCTCTAAATTAATAAGGCGAAACACTTAGTGTCTCTAAAGGACTATGCCAGGAGATGTTAGAGTCTCTAAATTAATAAGGCGAAAAACTTAGAGTCTCTAAATGAATAGGCCAAGACAGTTAGAGTCTCTAAATTAATAAGGAGAAACTCTAAGTGTCTCTAAAGGAATAGGCCAGGACAGTTACAGTTTCTAAATTAATAAGGCGAAACACTTAGAGTCTCTACAGGAAAAGGCCAGGAGGGTTAGAGTCTCTAAATTAATAAGGCGAAACACTTAGAGTCTCTAAAGAAATAGGCCAGGACAGTTAGAGCCTGTATATTAATAAGGCGAAGTTATTAGAGTCTCTAAAGCAATACGGCAGGACACTTAGTGTCCATAAATTAATAAGGCGAAACTCTTAGGGTCTCTAAAGGAATAGGCCATGCCATTTAGAATCTCTACATTAATAAGGCGAAAGTCTCAGTCTCTAAATTATTAAGGCAAAAATCTTAGGGTCTCTAAAATAACAGGCCAGGACAGTTAGAGTCTCTAGTTTAATAAGGCGAAACTCTCAGTCTGTAAAGGAATAGTGCAGGAGAGTTAGGGTCTCTAAATTAATAAGTCGAAAATCTTAGATTCTCTAAAGGAATAGGCCAGGAAAGTTAGAGTCTCTAAATTAATAAGGCGAACCTCTTAGGGTCTCTAAAGGAATAGACCAGGACAGTTAGAGTCTCTAAATTAATAAGGCGAAACACTTAGAGACTCTAAAGTAATAGGCCAGGACAGTTAAGAATCTCTAATTTAATAAGGCGAAACGCTTAGAGTCTCTAAAGGAACAAGCCAAGACTGTTAGGGTCTCTAAATTAAAAAGCCGGAATTCTTAGAGTCTTTAAAGTTATAGGCCAGGAGAGAAAGGGTCTCTAAATTAATAAGGCGAATGACATAGGTTCTCTAAAGAAATAGGCCAGGACAGATAGATTCTCTAAATTAATAAGGCGAAAATCTTAGAGTCTCTAAAGGAATAGGCCAAGACAGTTAGTGTCTCTAAATTAATAAGGCGAAACACTTAGAGTCTCTAAAGTAATAGGCCAGGACAGTTAGGGTCTCTAAATTAATAAGGCGAAACTCTTAGAGTCACTAAAGGTATAGGCCAGGACAGTTAGAATCTCTAAATTAATAAGTCGAAAAACTTAAAGTCTCTAAAGATATAGGCCAGGACAGTTAGAGTCTGTAAATTAATAAGGCGAAAGACTCAGTCTCTAAAGGAATAGTGCAGGACATTTAGGGGCTCCAAATTAATAAGGCGAATCCCTTAGAGTCTGTAGAGGTATAGGCCGGGACTGTTAGAGTCTCTAAATTAATAAGGCGAAAATCTTAGATTCTCTAATGTAATAGGCCAGAACAGTTAGAGTCTAAATATTAATAAGGCGAAAAACTTAGTGTCTCTAAAAGAATAGTCCAGGAGAGTTAGAGTCTGTAAATTAATAAGGCGAAACACTTAGTCTCTAAAGGAATAGGCCAGGACAGTTAGAGTCTCAAAATTAATAAGTCGAAACTCTTAGAGTCTCTAAAGTAATAGGCCAGGTATATTAGAGACTCTAAATTAATAAGGCGAAACTCTTAGAGTTTCTAAAGGAAAAGGAGGGGATAGTTAGAGTCTCTAAATTAATAATGCGAAACTCTTAGAGTCTCTAAAGGAATAGTCCAGGACAGTTAGTGTCTCAAATTAATAAGGCGAAACACTTAGAGTCTCCAAAGGAATAGGCCAGGACAGTTAGGTTTTCAAAATTAATAGGGCGAAAAACTTTGAGTCTCTAAAGGAATAGGCCAGTACAGTTAGATTCCCTAAAATAATAAGGCGAAACCCTTCGTGTCTCTATAGGCATATGCAAGCAGTGTTAGTGTCTCTAAATTAATAAGACGGAAAACGTAGAGTCTCTAAAGTAATAGGCCAGGACAGTTAGAGTCTCTAAATTAAAAAGGCGAAACACTTAGAGTCTCTGAAGTAATAGGCCAAGACAGTTAGAGTAACAAAATTGATAAGGCGAAACTCTTAGAGTCTCTAAAGTATTAGGCCAGGAGAGTTAGAGTCTGTAAATTAATAAGGCAAAACCCTTAGAGTCTCTAAAGTAATAGGCCAGGAAAGTTAGAGTCTCTAAATTAATAAGCCGAAAGTCTCAGTCTCTAAAGGAATAGTGCAGTACAGTTAGGGGCTCTAAATTAATAAGGCGAAAACCTTAGAGCCCTAAAGGAATTGGCCAGGACAGTTAGTCTCTAAATTAAAAAGGCCAAATACTTAGAGTCTCTAAAGGAATAGGCAAGGACATTTCGAGTCTCTAAATTAATAAGGCGAAAATCTCAGTCTCTAAAGGAATAGTGCAGTACATTTAGGGTCTCTAAATTAATAAGGCGAAAAACTTAGAGCCTCTAAAGGAATTGGCCAGGAGAGTTAGTGTCTCTAAATTACAAAGGCCAAATTCTTAGAGTCTCTAAATGAATAGGCCAGGACAGAGAGATTCTCTAAATTAATAAGGCGAATCTCTTAGAGTCTCTAAAGTAATAGGCCAGGAGAGTCTCTAAATGAATAAGGCGAAATCCTCAGTCCCTAAAGGAATAGTGCAGGACAGAGAGGGGCTTTAAATTAATAAGTCGAATCTTTTAGATTCTCTAAAGGAATAGGGCAAGACACTCAGAGCTTCTAAATTATTAAGGCGAAACTCTTAGAGTCTCTAAAGGAATAGGCCAGGACTGTTAGCGTCCCTAAATTAATAAGGCGAAACACTTAGAGTCTCTAAATATATAGGCCATGAGATGTAGCTTTTCTAAATTAAAAAGGCGAAAATGTTAGTGTCTCTAAAAGAATAGGCCAAGAGAGTTAGTGTCTCTAATTTAATAAGGCGAAACTCTTACAGTCTCCGAAGGTATAGGCCAGGAATGTTAGTGTCTCTAAATTAATAAGGCGAAACTCTTTGAGTCTCTAAAGGAATAGGCCTGGACAGTTAGATTCTCTAAAATAATAAGGCGAAACTCTTAGAGTCCTTAAAGGAATAGGCCAGGACAGTTAAAGTCTCTAAATTAATAAGGCGAAACTCTTAGAGTGTGTAAAGGGTTAGGCCAGGACAGTTAGAGTCTCAAAATTAATATGGCGATCCTATTAGGGTCTCTAAAGTATTAGGCCAGGACAGTTAGAGTCTCTAATTTAATAAGGCGTAATACCTAGAGGCTCAAAAGGAATAGGCCAGGAGAGTTAGGGTTTCTAAATTAATAAGGCGAAAATCTTAAGTTCTCTAAAGGAATAGGCCAGGAGAGTTAGAGACTCTAAATTAATAAGGCGAATCACTTAGAGTTTCTAAAGTTATAGACCAGGACGGTTAGAGTCTCTAAATTTATAAGGCGAAACACTTAGAGTCTCTAAAGAAATAGGCCAGGACAGTTAGGGTCTCTAAATTAATAAGGCGAAACACTTAGAGTCTCTAAAAGCATAGGCCAGGAGAGGTAGAGTCTCTAAATTAATACGGCGAAATTCTTAGATTCCCTAAATTAATAGGCCAGGAGATTTAGTGTCTCTAAATTAATAAGGCGAAATAATTAGAGTCTCTAAAGGAATAGGCCAGGACAGTTAGTGTCTCTAAATTAATAAGGCGATAAACTTAGGGTCCCTAAAGATTAGGCCAGGACAGTTAGATTTTCTAAATTAATAATTCGAAACTTTCAGAGTCTCTAAAATAATAGGCCAGGAGAGTTAGTGTATCTAAATTAATAAGGCGAAAATATTAGAGGCCTTAAATGAATAGGCCAAGACAGTTAGATTCTCTAAATTAATAAGGCGAAAGGCTCAGTCTCTAAAGGAATAGTGCAGGATAGTTAGGGCCTCAAAATTAATAAGCTGAAACTCTTAGAGTCTCTAAAGGGATAGGCCAGGACAGTTAGAGTCTCTAAATTAATAAGGCGAAATTCTTAGAGGCTCTAAAGGAATAGGACAGGACTGTTAGGTAAGCATAATTAATAAGGCGAAATTCTTAGGGTCTCTTAAGGAACAAGCCAGGAGAGATACAGTCTCTATATTAATAGGGTGAATATATTATATTATCTAAAGGAATAGTCCAGGAGTCTTAGAGTCTCTAAATTAAAATGTCGAAACACTAGAGTCTCTAAAGTTATAGGCCAGGAGAGTTAGAGTCTCTAAATTTGTAAGGCGAAACTCTTGTGATCTCTAAAGGAATAGGCTAGGAGTGTTAAAGTCTCTAAATTAATAATGCGAAACACTTAGAGTCTCAAAAGGTTTAGGCCAGGAATATTAGAGTCTCTAAATTAATAAGTCTAAAATCTTAGATTCTCTAAAGGATTAGGCCTGTAGATTTAGGGTCTCTAAATTATGAAGGTGAAACTCTTAGTGTCTCTAAAAAATAGGCCAAGACAGTTAGAGCCTCTAAATTATTATGGCGAAACACTTAGCGTCTCTAGAGTAATAGGCCAGGAGATTTAGAGTCTCTAATTTAATAAGGCGAATCTCTTAGAGTCTCTAAAGGAATAGGCCAGAAACGTTATCGACCCTAAATTAATAAGCTGAAACAAATAGAGTCTCTAAAGGAATATGACAGAAAAGTTAGAGTCTCTAAATTAATAAGGCGAAACTCTTAAAGTCTCTAACGGTATAGGCCAGGACCGTTAGAGTCTCGAATTTAATAAGGCGAAACTCTTAGATTCTCTAAAGGAAGAGGCCTGGATATTTAGAGTCTCTAAATTAATAAGGCGAAACACTTAGAGTCTCTATAGTTATAGGCCAGGAGAGTTAGAGTCTCTAAATTAATAAGGGGAAATTCTTAGAGTCTCTATATGAATAGGCAAGGAGTGAAAGTGTCCCTAAATTAATAAGGCGAAAAGCTTAGAGCCTCTAAAGGAATAAGACAGGACACTTAGTGTCCCAAAATTAATAAGGCGAAACTCTTAGAGTCTCTAAAGCAATGGGCCAGGACCTTTAGGGTCTCTAAGTTAATAAGGCGAATCACTTAGAGTCTCTAAAGGAATAGGCCAGGAGTGTTAGAGACTCTAAATTAATAAGGCGAACCTTTTAGAAGCTCTAAATGAATAGGCCAAAACAGTTAGAATCTCTAAATTAATAAGTCGGAACACTTAGAGTCTCTAAAGTATTAGGCCAGGACATTTAGAGTCTCTAAATTAATAAGGCGAAAGACACAGTCTCTGAACGAATAGTGCAGGAAAGTTAGGGGCTCTAAATTAATAAGACGAAAGTCTTAGAATCTCTAAAGGAATAGGCCAGGACTTTTAGGGAATCTAAATTAATAAGGCGAACGTCTTAGGGTCTCTAAAGGAATAAGCCAGTAGAGTTAGTGTCTGTATATTTATAGCGCGAATATATTATAGCCTCTAAAGGAATAGGCCAGGTGTGTTAGAGTCTCTAAATTAAAATGTCGAAACTCTAGGGTCTCTGAAGTTATAGGAGAAGAGAATTAGAGTCTCTAAATTTGTAAGGCGAAACTCTTGTGATCTCTAAAGGAATAGGCTAGGTGTGTCAGAGTCTCTAATTTAATAATGCGAAACACTTAGAGTCTCTAAAGCAATAGGCCAGGACAGTTAGAGTCTCTAAATGAATAAGGCGAAACTCTTAGAGACTCTAAAGGAAAAGTCCGGGACAGTTAGGATCTCTAAATTAAAAAGGCGAAAAATTTAGGGTCCCTAACGTAATAGGCCACGACAGTTAGAGTCTGTATATTAATAAGGCGTAACACTTAGAGTTTCTAATGTATAGGCCAGGAGAGTTAGAAGCTCTAAATTAATAAGGCGAATCTCTTAGAGTCTCTAAAGGAATAGGACAGGAATGTTAGAGTCTCTAAATTAATAAGGCGAAAATATTAGAGTCTCTAAAGGAATAGTCCAGGAGAGTTAGAGTCTCAAAATTAATAAGGCGAAACTCCTAGAGTCTCTAAAGTAATAGGCCTGGACAGTTAGAATCTCTAAATTAATAAGGCGAAACTCTTAGAGTCTCTAAATGTATAGGCCAGGACAGTTAGAGTAACTAAATTAATAAGGCGAAACACTTAGAGTCTCTAAAGGAATAGGCCAGGAGAGTTAGAGTCTCTAAATTAATAAGGCGAAACTCTTAGAGTCTCTAAAGAATAGGCCAGGACATTTAGAGTCTCTAAATTAATAAGGCGAAACTCTTAGAGTCTCTAAAGGAATAGGCATGGGGCGTTAGAATCTCAAAATTATTAAGGCGGAAATCTTAGAGTCTCTAACGTAATAGGCCAGGACAGTTAGAGTCTCTAAATTAATAAGGCGAAACTGTTAGAGTATCTAAAGTATTAGGCCATTACAGTTAGAGTCTCTAAATTAATAAGGCGAAGCCCTTATAGTCTCTAAAGGATTAGGCCATGAGATTAGGAGTCTCTAAATTAATAAGGCGAAACTCTTAGAGTCTCTAAAGTAATAGGCCGGGACATTTAGAGTCTATAAATTAATATGGCGGAAAACTTAGGGTCTCTAAAGGAATAGGCCAGCAAATTTAGAGTCTCTAAATTAATAAGGCGAAAGTGTCAGACTCTTAAGGAATAGTGCAGGAGAGTTAGGGGCTCTAAATTAATAAGGCGAAATTCTTAGTGTCTCTATAGGAATAGGACAGGACGGTTAGAGTCTCTAAATTAATAAGGCGAAACTCTTAGATTCTCTAAAGTAATAGGCGAAAAGTGTTAGGGAATATAAATTAATACGGCGAAAGTTTTACTGTCTCTAAAGGTACAAGCCAGTACGGTTACAGTCTCTATATTAATAGCGCGATAATATTATAATCTCTAAAGGTATAGGCCAGGAAACTTAGAGTCTCTAAATTAATAAGACTTCACACTCAGATTCTCTAATGGAATAGGCCAGGACAGGTAGAGTCTCTAAATTAATAAGGCGAATATCTCATTCTCTAAAGGAATAGTGCAGGAGAGTTAGGGGCTCTAAATGGAAAAGGCGAAAATCGTAGATTCTCTAAAGGCATAGGCCAAGACAGTTAGGATATCTAAATTTATAAGGCGAACCTCTTAGAGTCTCTAAAGGAATAGGCCTGGACTGTTAGGGAATCTAATTTAATAAGGCGAAAGACTTAGGGTTCCTAAATTAACAAGCCTGGATAGTTAGAGTCTCTATATTATTAGCGCGAATATATTACATTCTCTAAAGGAATTGGCCAGGATAGTTAGAGTCTCTAAATTAAATAGTCGAAATTCAAGTGTCTCTAAAATTATAGGCCAGGAGATTTAGAGTCTCTAAATTTGTAAGGCGAAACTCTTGTGAAATCTAAAGCAATTGGCTAGGATAGTTAGAGTCTCTAAATTAATAATGCGAAACTCTTAGAGTCTCAAAATAATTAGGCCAGGACAGTTAGAGTCTCTAAATTATTAAGGCGAAACGCTTAGAGTCTCTAAACGAATAGGCCAGGACAGTTAGAGTCTCTAAATTAATAAGGCGAAACACTTAGAGTCTCTATAGGAGTAGACCAGGACAGTTAGAGTCTCTAAATTAATAAGGCGAATCTCTTAGTGTCTCTAAAGAATAGGCCAGTAGAGTTAGAGTCTCTAAATTAATAAGGTGAAATCCTTAGAGTCTCAAAAGGAATAGGCCAGGACAGTTAGGGTCTCTAAATTAATAAGGCGAAAATTTTAGAATCTCTAAAGGTTTAGGACAGGGGAGTTAGAGTCTCTAAATTAATAAAGCGAAACACTTAGAGTCGCTAAAAGAATAGGCCAGGACAGTTAGTGTCTCTAAATTAATAAGGCGAAACACTTAGATTCTCTAAAGTAATAGGCCAGGACACTTAGTGTCTCTAAATTAATAAGGCGAAACTCTTAGAGTCTCTAAAGGAATAGGCCAGGATATTTAGTGTCTCTAAATTAATAAGGCGAATGTCTTAGAGTCTCTAAAGGGATATGCCAGGACTGTTGGAGTCTCTAATTAATAAGGCGAAGCACTTAGAGTCTCTAAAAGAATAGCCCAGGACAGTTAGAGTCTCTAAATTAATAAGGCGAAACACTTAGAGTCTCTAAAGTTATAGGCCATGACAGTTAGAGTCTCTAAATTAATAAGGCGAAAGTCTCAGTCTCTAAAGGAATAGTGCAGGACAGTTAGGGCTCAAAATTAATAACGCGAAATTCTTAGAGTCTCTAAAGTTATAGGACAGGAGATTTAGAGTCTCTAAATTAATAAGGCGAAACTCTTAGAGTCTCTAAAGGGATATGACAGGACTGCTAGGGATTCTAAATTAATAAGGCGAAAGTCTTAGGGTCTCTAAAGGAACAAGCCACTCTCTAAATTAATAGCGCGAATCTATTATAGTCACTAAAGGATTAGGTCAGGAGAGTTAGGGTCTCTAAATCAAAAAGTCGAAAGTCTAGAGAGGCCAGGACAGTTAGAGTATCAAAATTAATAAGGCGAAACACTTAGAGTCTCTAAAGGAATCGGCCAGGACAGTTAGGGTCTCTAAATTAATAAGGCGAAACACTTAGAGTCTCTAAAGGAATAGACCAGGACAGTTAGAGTCTCTAAATTAATAAGGCGAAACACTTAGCGTCTCTAAAGGAATAGGCCAAGACAGTTAGGGTCTATAAATTAATAAGGCGAAACACTTACAGTCTATAAAGGTTTAGGCCAGGACAGTTAGTGTCTCTAAATTAATAAGACCAAACTCTTAGAGTCTCTAAAGGAATAGTCAAGGACTGTTAGGGTCTCTAAATTAATAAGGCTAAACTCTTAGAGTCTCTAAAGGAATAGGCCAGGAGAGTTAGAGTCTCTAAATTAATAAGGCGAAGCACTTAGAAACTCTAAAGAAAAGGCCAGGACAGTTTAGAGTCTCTAAAGTATAGGCAAGCACATTTAGAGTCTCTAAATTAATAAGGCGAAACTCTTAGAATCTCTAAAGGCATAGGCCAACAGAATTAGAGTCTATAAATTAATAATACGTAAATCTTAGCTTCTCTAAAAAAATGGGCCTGGAGAGTTAGAGTCTCTAAATAAAAAAGGGCGAAACGCTTAGAGTCTCTAAAGGAATAGGCCAGGAGATTTAGAGTCTCTAAATTAATAAGGCGAAACTCTTAGAGTCTCTAAAGAAATAGGCCAAAACGGTTAGAATCTCTAAATTAATAAGGCGAAACACTTAGAGTCTTTAAAGGAATATGTCAGGTCATTTAGAATCTCTAATTTAATAAGGCGAAACCCTTAGAGTCTCTAAAGGAATAGGCTAGGACAGTTAGAGTCTCCTAATTAATAAGGCGAAACTCTTAGAGTCTGTAAAGAGGTAGGCCAGGAGAGTTAGTGTCTCTAAATTAATAAGGCGAAAATATTAGAGTCTCTAAAGGAATAGGCCAGGAGTTTTAGAGTATCAAAATGAATAAGGCGAAACTCTTAGTGTCTCTAAAAAATAGGCCAGGAGATTTAGAGTCTCTAAATTAATAAGGCGATAAGCTTAGAGTCTATAAATGAATAGGCCAGGAGAGTTAGTATCTCTAAATTAATAAGGCAAATCTCTTACAGTCTCTAAAGCAATAGGACAGGACAGTTAGAATCTCTAAATTAATAAGGCGAAACTCTTAGAGTCTCTAAAGGTATAGTCCAGGACAGTTAGATTCACTATATTAATAACGTGAAAGACTCAGTCTTTAAACGAATAGTGCAGGACTGTTAGAGTCTCTAAATTAATAAGGCGAAACTTTTAGAGACTCTAAAGAAATAGGCTAGAGGACAGTTAGAGTCTCTAAATTAATAAGGCAAAAGTCTCAGTCACTAAAGGAATAGTGCAGGAAATTTAGGGGCTCTAAATTAATAAGGCAAAACTCTTAGAGTCTCTAAAGTTATTGGCCAGGACAGTTAGAGTCTCTAAATTAATAAGGCTAAACACTTAGAGTCTCTATAGGAATAGGCCAGGACAGTTAGTGTCTCTAAATTAATAAGGCGAAACTCTTAGAGTCACTAAAGGAATAGGAGAAGACAGTTAGAGTCTCTAAATTAATAAGGCCAAACGCTTAGCGTCTCTAAAGGAATATGCCAAGGCAGTTAGCGTCTCTATATTAATAAGGCTAAACTCATAGAGTCTCTAAAGGAATAGGCCAGGACAGTTAGAGTCTCTAAATTAATAAGTCGAAACTCTTATAGTCTCCAAAAGAATAGGTCAGGACTGTTAGAGTCTCTAAATTAATAAGGCGAACCCCTTAGACTCTCTAAAGAATAGGCCAGGAGAGTTAGAGTTTCTAAATTAATAAGGCGAAACACTTAGAGTCTCTAAAGGAATAGGCAAGGACAGTTAGAGTCTCTAAATTAATATGGGGAAACTCTTAGAGTCTCCAAAGTATAGGCCAGGACAGTTAGCGTCTCTAAATTAATAAGGCGAAACCCTTAGAGTCTCTAAAAGTATAGGCCAGAACATTTAGGGTCTCTAAATTGATAAGGCGAAATTCTTAGTGTCTCTAGAGGATTAGGCCAGGAGAGTTATAGTCTCTAAATTAATAAGGCGAAAACCTTAGAGTCTCTAATGGAATAGGCGAGGACATTTAGGGTCTATAAATTAATAAGGCGAAACTCTTAGAGTCTCTAAAGTAATGGGCCAGGACAGTTAGTGTCTCTAAATTAGTAAGGCGGATCTCTTAGTGTCTCTAAAGAATAGGCCAGGAGAGTTAGTGTCTCTAAATTAATAAGGCGAAACACTTAGAGTCTCTAAAGGAATAGGCCAGGACTGTTAGAGTCTCTAAATCAATAAGACGAAACACTTAGAGTCTCTAAAGAATAGGCCAGAACAGGTAGATTCTCTAAATTAATAAGGCGAAATTCTTAGAGTCTCTAAAGGGATAGGCCACGAGAGTTAGGGTCTCTAAATTAATAAGTCGAAACTCTTAGAGTCTCTAAAAGTACAGGCCAGGACAAATAGAGCCTCTAAATTAATAAGGCGAAATTCTTAGAGTCTCCAAAAGAATAGGCCAGGACAGTTAGAATCTCAAAATTAATAAGGCGAAACTAATAGAGTCTCTAAAGGAATAGACCAAGACAATTAGAGTCTATACATAAATATAGCGAAAATCTTACAGTCTCTAAAGAAATAGGCCACGAGATTTAGAGTCTCTAAATTAATAAGGCTAAACTCTTAGTGTCACTAAATGAATAGTCCAGGACAGTTAGAGTCTCTAAATTAATAAGGGAGGCTTTTAGAGTCTCTAAATGTATATAGCCAGGACAGTTAGATTCTCAAAATTAATAAGGCGAAACTCTTAGAGTCTCTAAAGTTATAGGTCAGGACAATTATATTCTCTAAATTAATAATGCGAAACACATAGAGCCTCTAAAGGAATAGACCAGGACAGTTAGAGTCTCTAAATTAATAAGGCGAAACTCTTGGGGTCTCTAAAGGTTTAGGTCAGGAGTGTTAGAGTCTCTAAATTAATAAGGCGAAACTCTTAGAGGCCTTAAAAGAATAGGCCAGGACCTTTAGAGTATCTAAATTAATGAGGCGAAACTCTTAGAGACCTTGAAGTATAGGACAGGACATTTAGTGTCTCTAAATTAATAAGGCGAAAAACTCAGTCTCTAAAGGAATAGTGCAAGACAGTTTGGGACTCAAAATTCATAAGGCGAAATAATTAGAATCTCTAAAGTATTAGGCCAGCACAGTTAGTGTCTCTAAATTAACAAGGCGGAAATCTTAGAGTCTCCAAAGAAATAGGGCAAGACAGTAAGGGAATCTAAATTAAAAAGGCGAATGTCTTAGGTTCTCTAAAGGAACAAGCCAGGAGAATTACCGTCTCCATATTAATAGCGCGAAAATATTATAGTCTCTAAAGGTATAGGCCAGGAGATTTAGAGTCTCTAAAATAAAAGTCGAAAATCTAGAGTCTCTAAAGTTATAGGCCAGGAGAGTTAGGGTCTCTAAATTTGTAAGGCGAAACTCTTTCGATCTCTAAAGGAATAGGCTAGGAGAGTTAAAGTCTCTAAATTCATAAGGCGAAATTCTAAGGGACTCAAAAGCAGTAGGTCAAAGCTCTTAGAGTCTCTAAAATAATGAGGCGAAACACTTAGAGCCACTAAAGAAATAGGCCATGACAGATACAGTCTCTAAATTAATAAGGCGAAACTCTTAGTGTCTCTAAAGAAATAGGTCAGGAAACTTAGGGTCTCTAAATTAATAAGGCGAAACATTTAGAGTCTCTAAAGTAATAGGCCAGGACAGTTAGATTCTCTAAATTAATAAGGCTAAACTCTTTGAGTCTTTAAAGGAATAGGCCAGGACAGTTAGAGTCTCTAAATTAATAAGGCGAAACGCTTAGTGTCTCTAAAGGAATAGCCAGGACAGTTTGAGTCTCTAAATTAATAAGGCCAAACCCTTAGAATCTCTAAAGGATTAGCCCAGGAGAGTTAGCGTATCTAAATTAATAAGGCGAAAACCTTAGAGTCTCTACAGAAATAGGACAGGAGGGTTAGAGTCTCTAAATTAATCAGGCGAAATACTTATATTCTCTAAAGTAGTAGACCAGGACATTTAGAGTCCCTAAATTAATAAAGCGAAATTTTAGAGCCTCTAAAGGAATAGGTCAGGACAGTTAGAGTCTCTAAATTAATAAGGCGAAACACTTAGAGTCTCTAAAGGATAGGCCAGGACACTTAGAGTCTCTAAATTATTAAGGCGAAACTCTTAGTTTCTCTAAAGGAATAGGCCAAGGCAGTTAGTGTATCAAAATTCATAAGGCGAAACACTTAGAGTCTCTAAAGGAATAGAGCAGGACAGTTAGGGCCTCTAAAATAATAAGGCGAAACTCTTAGAGTCTCTAAAGGAATAGGCCAGGACCGTGAGGGTCTCTAAATTAATAAGGCGAAACACTTAGAGTCTCTAACGTAATAGGCCAGGACAGTAAGAGTCTCTAAATTAACAAGGCGAAACACTTAGAGTCTCCAAATGAGTAGGCCAGGAGAATTAGCGTCTCTAAATTAATAAGGCGAAACACTTAGAGTCTCTAAAGGAATAGGCCAGGACAGTTAGAGTCTCTAAATTAATAAGGCCATACTCTTAGAGTCTCTAAAGGAATAGGCCAGGACAGTTAGAGTCTCTAAATGAATAAGGCGAAACACTTAGTGTCACTAAAGAATAGGCCAGGAGTGTTAGAATCACTAATTTAATAAGACGAAACCCTTAGAGTCTCTAAAGGAATAGTCCAGGACATTTAGAGTCTCTAAATTAATAAGGCGAAACGCTTAGAGTCTCTAAAGGAATAGGTCAGGAAGGTTAGTGTCTCTAAATTAATAAGGCGAAACTCTTAGAGTCTCTAAAGGAATAGACCAGGGAACTTAGAGTCTCTAAATTAATAAGGCGAAATATTTAGAGTCTCTTTAGTAATAGGCCAGGACAGTTAGAATCTCTAAATTTATAAGGTTAATATCTTAGGGTCTCTAATGGAATAGGCCAGGACAGTTAGAGCATCTAAATTAATAAGGCGAAACTCTTAGAGTCTCTAAAGAAATAGGCCAGGACAGTTTGAGTCTCTAAATTAATAAGGCGAAAAACTTAGAGTCCAAAACGAAGAGGCCAGTAAAGTTAGTGTCTCTTAATTGATAAGGCGAAATTCTTAGAGTCTCTAAAGTAATAGGCCAGGACATTTAGAGTATCTTAATTAATAAGGAAAAACACTTAGAGTCTCTAAAGGAATAGCCTAGGACAATTAGAGTATCTAAATTAATAAGGCGAAATTCTTAGGGTCTCTACAGAGATAGGCCAGGAGAGTTAGGGTCTCTAAATTAATAAAGCGAACCTCTTATAGTCTCTAAAGGAGTAGACCAAGACAGTTAGAGTCTCTAAAATAATAAGGCGAAATTTTAGAGTCTCTAAATTAATAGGCCAGGAGAGTTACAGTCTCTAAATTAATAAGGCGAATCTCTTTGAGTCTCTAATGTGTAGTCCAGGAGAGTTAGAGTCTCTAAATTAATAAGGCGAAACTCTTAGAGTCTCTAAAGGTAAAAGCCAAGAAAGTTAGGGTCTCAAAATTAATAAGGCGAAACACTTAGGTTCTTTAAAGGAATAGGCCAGGAGAGTTAGAGTCTATAAATTAATAAGGCGAAAATTTTAGGGTCTCTAAAGGAATAGGCCAGGACTCTTAGGGTCTCTAAATTAATAAGGCGAAACACTTAGAGTCTCTACAGGAATAGGCCAGGAGCTTTAGAGTCTCTAAATTAATAAGGCGAAACTTTCAGAGTCTCTAAAGGAATAGGCCAGGACAGTTGGAGTCTCTAAATTAATAAGGCGAAATTCTTAGAGTCTATAAAGAAGTAGGCCTGTACAGTTAGTGTCTCTTAATTAATAAGGCGAAAGTCTTAGTGTCTCTAAAGGAATAGGCCAGGAGATTTAGAGTCTCTAAATTAATAAGGCGAATCACTTTCAGTCTCTAAATAAATAGGCCAGGACTGTTACAGTCCTTAAATTAAAAAGGCGAAATTTTAGAGTCTCAAAAAAAATAGGCCAGGACAGTTAAAGTCTCTAAATTAATAAGGCGAAGCTCTTAGTGTCTCTAAATCATAGGCCAGGACAATTAGAGTCTCTAAATTAATAAGGCGGAACTCTTAGATTCACTAAAGATATAGGCCAGGACAGTTAGTGTCTCTAAACTAAAAATGCGAAACTCTTAGCGTCTTTAAAGGAAGAGGCCAGGACATTTAGTGTCTGAAAATTAATAAGGCGAAACTCTTAGAATTTTTAAAGGAATAGGCCAAGACATTTAGGGTCCCTAAATTAGTAAGGCGAAAATCTTAGAGTCTCTAAAGAATAGGCCAAGACAGTTAGAGTTTCTAATTTAATAAGGCGTAACTCTTAGAGTCTCTAACGTAATACGCCAGGACATTTAGAGTCTCTAAATTAACAAGGCGAAACACTTAGAGTCTCCAAATTAGTAGGCCAGGAGAATTAGCGTCTCTAAATTAATAAGGCGAAACACTTAGAGTCTCTAAAGGAATAGGCCAGGAAAGTTAGAGTCTCTAAATTAATAAGGCCATAGTCTTAGAGTCTCTAAAGGAATAGGCCTGGACTGTTAGAGTCTCTAAATGAATAAGGCGAAACTCTTAGTGTCACTAAAGAATAGGCCAGGAGTGTTAGAATCCCTAATTTAATAAGACGAAACCCTTAGAGTCTCTAAAGAAATAGTCCAGGACATTTAGAGTCTGTAAATTAATAAGGCGAAACGCTTAGAGTCTCTAAAGGAATAGGTCAGGACAGTTAGTGTCTCTAAATTAATAAGGCGAAACTTTTAGAGTCTCTAAAGTAATATGCCAGGACAGTTAGTGTCTCTAAATTACTAAGGCGAAAATATTGGAGTCTCTAAAGGAATGTGCCAGGAGAGTTAGAGTCTCAAAATTAATAAGGCGAAAATCTTAGATTCTCTAATGTTATAGGACAGAAAAGTTAGAGTCTCTAAATTAAAAAGGCGAAACACTTTGAGCCTCTAAAGGATTATGCGAGGTCAATTAGAGTCTCTAAATTAATAAGGCGAACCTCTTAGAGTCTCTAAAGGAAACGTCCAGGAGAGTTAGGGTCTCTAAATTAATGAGGCGAAAAAATTATAGTCTGTAAAGTGATAGGCCATAGTGTTAAAGTCTCTAAATTAATAAGGCGAAAATTTTAGGGTCTCTAAAGGAATATGCCAGGAGAGTTAGAGTCTCTAAATTAATAAGGCGAAACTCTTAGAGTCTCTAAAAAATAGGCCAAGAGGTTTAGAGTCTCTAAATTAATAAGGCGAAAAGCTTAGAGTCTCTAAATAATAGGCCAGGACAGTTAGAGTATCTAAATTAATAAGGAGAAAATTTTAGAGTCTCTAAAGCTATAGGACAGGACAGTTAGAGTTTCTAATTTAATAAGGCGAAACTCTTAGAGTCTCTATAGGAATAGGCCAGGAGAGTTAGAGTCTCTAAATTAATAAGGCGAAACTTTTAGGGGCTCTAAAGCGATAGGCCAGGACAGTTACAATATCTAAATTAATAATTCGAAACTCTTAGAATCTCTAAAGGAATAGGCCAGGACAGTTAGTGTCCCTAAATTCGAAAGGCGAATCACTTAGAGTCTCTAAAGGAATAGGCCAGGACTGTTAGAGTCTCTAAATTAATAAGGCAAAATTCTTATAGTCTCTAAAGTTTTAGGCCAGGACAGATAGTGTCTCTAAATTAATAAGGCGAAATTCTTAGTGTCTCTAAAGGAATAGGCCAGGACAGTTAGTGTCTCAAATTTAATAAGGCGAAACAATTTTAGTCTCTAAAGGAATAGACCAAGACATTTAGAGTCTCTAAATAAATATAGCAAAATGCTTACAGTCTCTAAATGTATAGGCCAGGAGAGTTAGAATCACTAAATTAATAAGGCGAAACACTTAGAGTCACTAAATGAATAGACCAGGACATTTAGAGTCTCTAAATTTATAAGGCGAGACTCTTAGAGTCTCTAAAGGAATAGGCCTCGACAGTTAGAGTCTCAAAATTAAAAAGGCGAAACTCTCAGAGTCTCTAAAGTAATAGGCCAGGAGAATTAGAGTCTCTAAATTAATAAGGCGAAACACATAGATCCTCTAAAGGATTAGGCCAGGAGAGTTAGAGTTTCTAAATTAATAAGGCGAAAAACTTAGAGTCTCTAAAGGATTAGACCAAGACAGTTAGAGTCTCTAAATTAATAAGGCGAAACACTTAGAGGCCTTAAAGTAATAGGCCAGGAAATGTAGGGTACCTAAATTAATAAGGCGAAACTCTTAGAGCTCTTAAATTATAGGCCAGGACATTTAGTGTCTCTAAATTAATAAGGCGAAAGACAGTTTCTAAAGGAATAGTTCAGGGCAATTGGGGCTCAAAATTAATAAGGCGAAATAATTAGAGTCTCTAAAGGTTTAGGCCAGGACAGTTAGATTCTCTAAATTAATAAGGCGAAACTCTTAGGGTCTCCAAAGAAATAGGGCAGGACTGTTAGGGAATCTAAAATAAAAAGGCGAAAGTCTTAGGGTCTCTAAAGGAACAAGCCAGGAGATTTACCGTCTCTATATTAATAGCGCGAAAATATTATATTCTCTAAAGGTATAGGCCAGGAAAGTTAGAGTCACTAAATTAAAAAGTCGAAACACTAGAGTCTCTAAAGTTATAGGCCAGGAGAGTTAGAGTCTCTAAATTTGTAAGGCGAAAATCTTGTGATCTCTAAAGGCATAGGCTAGGAGAGTTAAAGTCTCTAATTTAGTAAGGCGAAAATCTAAGGTTCTCAAAAGCAATAGGACAGGACAGTTAGAGTCTCTAAATTAATGAGGCGAAACTCATAGAGCCTCTAAAGGAATAGGCCAGGACAGTTAGAGTCTCTAAATTAATAAGGCGAAACTCTTAGTGTCTCTAAAGGAATAGGCCAGGAAACTTAGAGTCTCTAAATTAATAAGGCGAAATATTTAGAGTCTCTTTAGTAATAGGCCAGGACAGTTAGAGTCTCTAAATTAATAAGGTTAATATCTTAGTGTCTCTAAAGGAATAGGCCAGGACAGTTAGAGCCTCTAAATTAATAAGGCGAAACTCTTAGTGTCTCTAATGGAATAGGCCAGGACATTTTGTGTCTCTAAATTAATAAGGCGAAATACTTAGAGTCTATAAAGGAATAGGCCAGTACAGTTAGTGTCTCTTAATTAATAAGGCGAAATTCTTAGAGTCTCTAAAGTAATAGGCCAGCACATTTAGATTATCTAAATTAATAAGGCAAAACACTTAGAGTCCCTAAAGGAATAGCCTAGGACAATTAGTGTATCTAAATTAATAAGTCGAAATTCTTAGGGTCTCTACAGAGATAGGCCAGGAGAGTTAGAGTCTCTAAATTAATAAAGCGAACTTCTTATAGTCTCTAAAGGAGTAGACCAGGAAAGTTGGAGTCTCTAAAATAATAAGGCGAAATTTTAGAGTCTCTAAAGTAATAGGCCAGGAGAGTTAGTGTCTCTAAATTAATAAGGCGAAGCTCTTTGAGTCTCTAAAGTGTAGCCCAGGAGAGTTAGAGTCTCTAAATTAATAAGGCGAAACACTTAGAGTCTCTAAAGGTAAAAGCCAAGACAGTTAGGGTCTCAAAATTAATAAGGCGAAACACTTAGGTTCTTTAAAGGAATAGGCCAGGAGAGTTAGAGTCTCTAAATTAATAAGGCGAAAATTTTAGGGTCTCTAAAGGAATAGGCCAGGACTGTTAGGGTCTCTAAATTAATAAGGCGAAACACTTAGAGTCTCTACAGGAATAGGCCAGGAGTGTTAGAGTCTCTAAATTAATAAGGCTAAACTTTTAGAGTCTCTAAAGGAATAGGCCAGGACAGTTAGATTCTCTAAATTAATAAGGCGAAACACTTAGAGTCTCTAAAGGAATAGTCCAGAAGTGTTAGAGTCTCTAAACTAATAAGGCGAAACTCTTAGAGTCTCTAAAGGAATAGGCCAGGACAGTTGGAGTCTCTAAATTAATAAGTCGAAATTCTTAGAGTCTATAAAGAAATAGGCCTGGACAGTTAGTGTCTCTTAACTAATAAGGCGAAAATCTTAGAGTCACTAAAGGAATTGGCCAGGATATTTAGAGTCTCTAAATTAATAAAGCGAATCAATTTCAGTCTCTAAATAAATAGGCCAGGTGTGTTACAGTCTTTAAATTAATAAGGCGAAATTTTAGAGTCTCTAAAATTAAAGGCCAGGACATTTAGAGTCTCTAAATTAATAAGGCGAAGCTCTTAGTGTCTCTAAAAATAGGCCAGGACTATTAGAGTCTCTAAATTAATAAGGCGGAACTCTTAGATTCACTAAAGGATTAGGCCAGGACAGTTAGTGTCTCTAAATTAAAAATGCGAAAATCTTAGCGTCTCTAAAGGAAGAGCCCAGGATATTTAGTGTCTGTAAATTAATAAGGCGAACATCTTAGAGATTCTAAAAGAATAGGCCAGGACATTTAGAGTCCCTAAATTAGTAAGGCGAAAATCTTAGAGTCTCTAAAGAATAGGCCAAGAGAGTTAGAGTCTCTAATTTAATAAGGCGTAACTCTTAGAGTCTTTAAAGATATAGGCCAGGACTAATAGAGTCTAAAAATTCATAAGGCGGAACCCTTAGATTCTCTAAAGGAATAGGCCAGGACAGTAAGTGTTTCAATATTAATAAGGCGAAAAGCTTAGATTCTCTACAGTAATTGGCCAAGACAGTTAGAGTCTCTAAATAAATATAGCGAAATTCTTACAGTCTCTAAAGAAATAGGCCAGTAGAGATAGAGTCTCTAAATTAATAAGTCGTAACTATTAGGGTCTCAAAGGAATAGGCCAGGAGAAGTAGAGATAATAAATTAATAAGGCGAAACTCTAAGAGTCTCTAAAGGAATAGGCCAGGAGAATTAGAGTCTCAAAATTAATAAGGCGAAAATCTTTAAGTCCCTAAATAATAGGCCAGGACAGTTAGAGTTTCTAAATTAATAAGGCAAAATTCTTTGAGTCTCAAAAGAATAGGCCAGGGCAGTTATAGTCTCTAAATTAATAAGGCGAAACACTTAGAGCCTCTAAAGTAATAGGCCAGGACTCTTAGTATCTAAATTAATAAGGCGAAAATCTTAGAGTCTCTAAAGGAATAAGCCATGACAGTTAGAGTCTCTAAATTAATAAGGCGAAAATCATAGAGTCTCTAAAGGAATAGGCCAGGACAGTTAGTGTCTCTAAATTAATAAGGCGAAAATCATAGAGTCTCTAATGGAATAGGCCAGGATATTTAGAGCCTCTAAATTAATAAGGCGAAAAAAATTAGAGTCCCTAAATGATTAGGCCAAGAATGTTAGAGTTTCTAAATTAATAAGGCGAAAATCTTACAGTCCCTAAAAGTATAGGCCAGGACAGATAGAGTCTCTACACTAATAAGGCGAAACTCTTAGGGTCTCTAAAGGGATAGGCCAGGACAGTTATTGTTTCAAAATAAATAAGGCGAAACACTTAGAGTCTCTAAAGTACTAGGCCAAGACAGAGTCTCTAAAATAATAAGGCGAAATCCTTAGAGTCTCTAAAGGATTAGGCCAGGAGATTAGGTGTCTCTAAATTAATAAGGCGAAAATCTTAGAGTCTCTAAAGGAATAGTACAGGAGAGTTTTGGTCTCTAAATTAATAAGGCGAAATTCTTAGAGTCTCTAAATGAATAGGCAGGGAGATTTAGGGTCTCTAAATTTTTAAGCCGAAACACTTAGGGTCTCTAAACGAATAGGCCAGGACAGTTAGAGTCTCTAAATTATTAAGACGAAAAATTTAGTGTCTCTAAATAATAGGCCAGGATAGTTAGAGTCTCTAAATTAATAAGGCGAAATTCTTAGAATCTCTAAAAGAATAGGCCAGGGCAGTAACAGTCTCTAAATTATTAAGGCGAAATTCTTACATTCTCTAAAGGAATAGGCCAGGACAGTTAGAGGCTCTAAATTTATAAGGTGAAACACTTAGAGTCTCTAAAGGTATAGGCCAGGACAGTTAGAGTCTCCAAATTAATAAGGCGATATTTTAGAGTCTCTAAAGCAATAGGACAGGACAGTTAGAGTCTCTAAATTAACAAGGCGAAACACTTAGAGTCTCTAAAGGTATTGAACAGGGGAGTTAGTGTCTCTAAATTAATAAGGCGAGACTCTTAGAGTCTCTAAAGAAATAGGCCAAGGAAGTTAGGGTCTCTATTAATAAGGCGAGACTCATAGAGCCTCTAAAGTATAGGCTAGGAGAGTTAGTGTCTCTACATTAAAAAAGCGAAACACTTAGTCTCTAAAGGAATAGGCCAGGACAGTTAGAGTCTCTAAATTAATAAGGCGAAAATGTTAGAGTCTCTAAAGGATTAGGTCAGGACAGTTAGAGTCTCTAAATTAAAAAGGCGAAACTCTTAGAGTCTCTAAAGGAATAGGCCAGGACAGTTAGATTATCTAAATTAATAAGGCGAAACGCTTATAGTCTCTAATGGTTTAGGCCAGGAGATTTAGAGTCTCTAAATATATAAGGCGAAATTCTTAGAGTCTCTAAAGAAATAGCCCAGGACAGTTAGAGTCTCTAAATTAATAAGGCGAAACACTTAGAGTCTCTAAACGGATAGGCCAAGAGATTTAGAGTCTCTAAATTAAAAAGGCGAAACTCTTAGAGTCTCTAAAGGAATAGGTCATGAGTGTTAGATTCTCTAAATGAATCAGGCGAAACTCTTAGTGTCTCTAAAGGAATAGGCCAGGAGTTTTAGAATACCTAAATTAATAAGGCGAAATCATTAGAGTCTATAAAGTAATAGCCAGGACAGTTAGAGTCACTAAATTATTAAGGCGAAGGTCTTACAGTCTCTAAAAGATAGGCCAGGACAGTTAGAGTCTCTAAATTAATAAGTCGAAACACTTAGAGTCTCTAAAGTTATTGGCCAGTACAGTTAGAGTCTCTAAATTAATAAGGCGAAACACTTAGAAACTCTAAAATAATGGGGCAGGAGCGTTAGAGTCTCTAAATTAATAAGACGAAACTCCTAGAGTCTCTAATGGAATAGGCCAGGAGAGTTAGAGTCTCAAAATTAATAATGCGAAATTCTTAGAATCTCTAACGTAATAGGCCACAACTGTTAGAGTCTCTAAATTAATAAGGCGAAACACTTAGAATCTCTCAAGGAATATGCCAGGTCAGTTAGTGTCCCTAAATTAATAAGGCGAAACACTTAGAGTCTCTAAAGGAATAGGCCAGGAGGTTTAGCGTCTCTAAATTTATAAGGCGAAACTCTTAGAGTCTCTAAAGGGACAGGCCAGGAGAGTTAGGGTCTCAAAATTAATAAGGCGAAACACTTAGAGTCTCTAAACAAATAGGCCAGGAGAGTTAGTGTCTCTAAATAAATATGGCGAAACGCTTAGAGTCTCTAAATGAATAGGCCAGGACTGTTAGAGTCTCTAAAGTAATAAGGCGAATCTCTTAGAGTCTCTAAAGCAATAGGCCAAGACCGTTAGAGTCTCTAAATTAATAAGGCGGAACTCTTAGAGTCTCTAAAGAAATAGGCCGGGACATTTACAGTCTCTAAATTAATAAGGCGGAAGACTCAGTCTTTAAACGAATAGCGCAGGAGAGATAGGGGATCTTAATTAATAAGGGAAACTCTTAGAGTCTCTAAAGTAATAGGCCAGGACATTTAGAGTCTCTAAATTATTAATGCGAAAATTTTAGATTCTCTAAAGAATAGGCCAAGAAATTTAGGGAATCTAATTTAATAAGTCGAAAGTCTTATGGTCTCTAAAGGAACAAGCCAGGACTTTTAGTGTCTCTAAATTAAAGGGCGAAAATATTAGAGTGTCTAAAGGAATAGGCCAGGAGTGTTAGAGTCTCTAAATTAAAAAGTCGAATATCTAGAGTCTCTAAAGTTATAGGACAGGAGTTTTAGAGTCTCTAAATTTGTAAGGCGAAACTGTTGTGTTCTCTAAAGGAATAGGCTAGGAGAGTCAGAGTCTCGAAATTAATAAGGCTAAAATCTTAGGGACTCTAAAGTAATAGGACAGGACAGTTAGGATCTCTAAATGAATATGGAGAAAGTTTTAGATTCTCTAAAGAAAAGGCCGGAAGATTTAGAGTCTCTAAATTAATAAGGCGAAAATCTTAGAGTCCCTAAAGTAATAGGCCAGGACTTTAGTGTCCCTAAATTAATAAGACGAAACTCTTAGAGTCTCTAAAGAATAGGCCAGGAAATTTAGAGTCTCTAAATTAATAAGGCGAAAGACTTAGAGTCTCTACAAATTAGGCCAGGATAATTAGATTCACTAAATAAACAAGTCGAAATTTTAGAGTCTCTAAAGGAATAGACCAGGAGAATTAGAGTCTCCAAATTAAAAAGGCGAAACTCCTAGGGTCTCTAAAGGAATAGGACTGGACAGTTAGAGTCTCTAAAATAATAAGGCGAAACTCTTAGAGTCTCTAAAAAAACAGGCCAAGACAGTTAGTGTAACTAAATTAATAAGGCGAAAATATTAGAGTCTCTAAAGGAATAGGACAGGAGAGTTAGGGTCTCTAAATGAATAAGGCGAAACGCTTAGATTCTCTAAAGTATAGGCCAGGACATTTAGAGTCTCTAAATTAATAAGGCGAAACTCTTAGAGTCTCTAAAGGAATAGGCCATGTGAGTTAGTGTCTCTAAATTAATAAGGCGAAACTCTTAGAGTCTCTAAAGGAATAGGTCAGAAGATTTTTAGTCTCTAAATTAATAAGGCGAAACTCTTAGTGTCCCTAAAGGAATAGGCCAGGAAAATTAGAGTCTCTAAATTAATAAGGCGAAACTCTTAAAGTCTCTAAAGGAATAGGTCAGGACAGTAAGTGTCTCTAAATTAAAAAGGCGAATGTCTCAGTCTCTAAAGGAATAGTCCAGGAGAGTTAGGGGCTCTAAATTAATAATGCGAAACACTTAGTGCCTCTAAAGGAATAGTACAGAACTGTTAGAGTCTCAAAATTAATAAGGCGAATCTTTTAGTGTCTCGAAAGTATTAGGCCAGGACAGTTAGGGAATCTAAATTAATAAGGCGAAAGTCTTAGGGTTTCTAAAGGAAAAAGCCAGGACAGTTACAGTCTCTATATTAATAGCGCGAAAATATTATAATCTCTAAAGCAATAGGCCAGGAAATTTAGAGTCTCTAAATTAATAAGGCGAAATTCTTAGAGTCTCTAAAGAAATAGGACAGGACAGTTAGAGTCTCTAAATTAATAAGGCGAAACCCTTAGAGTCTCTAAAGGAATACGCCATAACAGTTAGTGTCTCTAAATTAATAAGGCGAAGCTCTTAGGTTCTCTAAAGTAATAGGCCAGGACAGTTAGATTCTATAAATTAATAAGGCGAAAAACTTAGAGTCCCTAAAGGAATAGGCCAGGACATTTAGCGTCCCAAATTAATAAGGCGAAACTCTTAGATTCTCTACAGTTATAGGCCAGGACAGTTTAATTTCTCTAAATGAATAAGGCGAAACACTTAGTGTCTCTAAAGGAATAGGCCAGGAGAGTTAGCGTCTTTAAATTAATAAGGCGAATCTCGTAGTGTTTCTAATGGTATAGGCCAGGAAAGTTAGAGTCTCTAAATTAAAAAGACGAAATTTTTGAATCTCTAAAGGAATAGGCCAGGACAGTTATAGTAACTAAATTAATAAGGCGAATCTCTTAGGGTCTATAAAGGAATAGGCCAAGAGTGTAAGAGTCTGTAAATTAATAAGGCGAAAATCTCAGATTCTATAAAGGGATAGGCCAGAACAGTTATATTTTCTAAACTAATAAGGCGAAAATCTTAGAGTCTCTAAAGGAATAGGCCAGTACGTTTAGAGTCTAAAATTGTTAAGGCGAAACTCTTAGAGTCTCTAAAGGAATAGGCCAGGACTGTTAGAGACTCTAAATTAATAAGGCCAATCTCTGAGTCTCTAAAAGAATAGGCCAGGACCGTTAGTGTCCCTAATTTAATAAGGCGAAACCCTTAGAGTCTCTAAAGTAAGAGGCCAGGACAGTTAGAGTCTCTAAATTAATAAGCCGAAACACTTAGAGGCTCTAAATGAATAGGCCAGTACATTTAGAGTCTCTAAATTAATAAGGCGAAACACTTAGAGTCTCTAAATGAATAGGCCAGGACTGATAGTGTCTCTAAATTAATAAGGCGAAACGCTTAGTGTCTCTAATTTGAAAGGCCAGTAACATTAGACAGTCAAAATGAATAAGGCGAATATCTCAGTCTCTAAAGGAATAGTGCAGGACAGTTAGGGTCTCTAAATGAATAAGGCGAAATACTTAGAGTCTCTAAAGTAATAGGCCAGGACAGTTAGAGGCTCTAAAATTATAAGGCGAATCTCTTAGTGTCTCTAAAGGAATAGGCCAGGACTGTTAGGGAATCTAAATTAATAAGGCGAAGGACTTAGGGTCTCTAAAGTAACTATCCAAGGCAGAGTCTCTATATGAATAGAGCGAAAATATTATAGTCTCTAAAGGAATAGGCCAGGAGCGTTAGGGTCTCTAAATTAAAAAGTCGAAAATCTAGAGTCTCTAACGTTATAGGCCAGGAGAGTTAGAGTCTTTACATTTGTAAGGCGAAACACTTGTGATCTCTAAAGGAATAGGTTAGGTGAGTTAGAGTCCCTAAATTAATAAGGCGAAATTCTTAGAGTCTCAAAATGAATAGGCGAGGACTGTTAGAGCCTTAAATTAATAAGGCGAAAATTTAGAGTCTCTAAATAAATTGGCCAGGAAAGTTAGGTTCCCTAATTAATAAGGCAAACCACTTAGAGTCTCTAAAGGAATAGGCCAGGACATTTAGAGTCTCTAAATAAATAAGGCGAACCTCTTAGAGTCTCTAAAGGAATAGGCCAGGGCAGTTAGAGTCACTAAATTAATAAGGCGAAGCTCTAATAGTGTCTAAAGGAATAGGCCAGGATATTTAGAGTTTCTAAATTAATAAGGCGAAACTCTTAGATTCTCTAAAGGAATAGGCCAGGATAGTTAGAGTCTCTAAATTAATAAGGCGAAACTCTTAGAGTCTCTAAAGGAATAGGCCAGGACAGTTAGAGTCTATAAATTAATAAGGCGAAACTCTTAGAGTAGCTAAAAGTATAGGCCAGGACAGTTAGAGTCTCTAAATTAATAAGGCGAAACCCTTAGAGTCTCTAAAGGAATAGGCCAGTACAGTTAGAGTCCCTAAATTAATAAGGGCAAAATTTAGAGTCTGTAAAGGAATAGGCCAGGATATTTAGAGTCTCTAAATTAATAAGGCGAAATCTTTAGAGTCTCTAAAGGAATAGGCCAGGACAGTTAGAGCCTCTAAATTAGTATGGCGAAATTCTTAGTGTCTCTAAAGGGATAGACCAGGAGATTTAGTGTCTCAAAATTAATAAGGCGAAAATCTTAGAGTCTCTAAAGGATTAGGCCAGGAAATTTTGAGTCTCTAAATTAATAAGGCGAAATACTTAGAGTCTGTAAAGTAATAGGCCTGGACATTTAGAATCTCTAAATTAATAAGGCGAAAACCTTAGATTCTCTAAAGGAATAGGCCAGGAAATTTAGACTCTCTAAACTAATAAGGCGAAATTATTAGAGTCTCTAACGGAATAGGCCAGAACAGTTTGTGTCTCTAAAATTATAAGGTGAAATTCTTAGAGTCTCTATAAGAATAGGCTAAGACAGTTAGATTCTCCAAATTAATAAGGCGAAACACTTAGAGTCTCTAAAGGAATATGCCAGGAAAGTTAGTGTCTCTAAATTAATAAGGCGAAACTCTTAGAGTCTCTAAAGGAATAGGCCAGGAGAGTTAGAGTCTCAAAATTAATAAGGCGAAACACTTAGAGTCTCTAAATGGATACGCCATAACTGTTAGAGTCTCTAAATTAATAAGGCGAAACACTTACAGTCTCTAAAGGAATAGCCCAGGACAGAGTCTCTAATTAAATAAGGCGATAAACTTAGGGTCTCTAAAGGAATAGTCCAGGACAGTTAGAGTCTCTAAATTAATAAGGCGAAAATCTTAGTGTCCCTAAAAAATAGGCCAGGACAGTTAGAGTCTCTAAATTAATAAGACGAAGCTCTTAGAGTCTCTAAAGTATAGGCCAGGACATTTAGAGTCTCTAAATTAATAAGGCGAATCTCTTAGAGTCTCTAAAGGAATAGGTCAGGTCACTTAGTGTCTCTAAATTAATAAGGCGAAATGCTTAGTGTCTCTAAAAGAATAGGCCAGGAAAGTTAGTCTCTAAATAAATAAGGCGGAACACTTAGAGTCTCTAAAGAAATAGGCCAGGAGCATTAGGGTCTCTAAATTAATAAGGCGAAACTCCAAGAGTCTCTAAAGGAAAAGGCCTGGATATTTAGAGTCTCTAAAATAATAAGGCGAAACTCTTAGAGTCTCTAAAGTAAGAGGCAAGGACTGTTCGAGTAACTAAATTAATAAGGCGAAAATATTAGAGTCTCTAAAGGAATAGGCCATGAGTGTTAGGGTCTCTAAATGAATAAGGCGAAACACTTAGAGTCTCTAAAGAATAGGCCAGGACAGTTAGAGCCTCTAAATTAATAAGGCGAAACACTTAGAGTCTCTAAATGAATAGGCCAGGAGAGTTAGAGTCTCAAAATTAATAAGGCCAAATTCTTAGAGGCTCTAAAGTATTAGGCCAGGAGAGTTAGAGTCTCTAAATTAATAAGGCGAAACTCTTAGAGTCTCTAAAGTAATAGGCCAGGACAGTTAGAGTCTCTAAATTAATAAGGCGAAACTTTTGGAGTATCAAAAGTAATAGGCCAGGAAATTTAGGTTCTCAAAATTAATAAGGCGAAACTCTTAGAGGCTCTAAAGGAATAGGCCAGAACTGTTAGTGTCTCTAAATTAATAAGGCCAAACACTTAGAGTCTCTAAAGGAATAGGCCAGGACAGTTAGTGTCTCTAAATTAAGAAGGCGAAAGTCGCAGTCTCTAAAGGAATAGTGCAGGACTTTTAGGGACTCTAAATTAATAAGGCGAATCTATTACTGTCTCTAAAGGAATAGGACAGGAACGTTAGAGTCTCTAAATTTATAAGGCGAAACTTTTAGGGTCTCTAAAATAATAGGCCAGGACTGTTAGGGAATCTAAATTAATAAGGCGAAAGTCTTAGGTTCTCTAAAGGAACAAGCCATGACATTTACAGTCTCTATATTAATAGTGCGAACATATTATAATCTCTAAAGCAT
>Ga0268261_10000187_pt1 | contig 38387 bp, 26 predicted proteins | sample TergutNc150P1_FD_190353 | JGI IMG/M metagenome (GOLD analysis project Ga0268261, IMG submission 190353) | Nasutitermes corniger P1 segment gut microbial community from laboratory colony in Florida, USA - Nc150 P1 (SPAdes) (version 2) | ecosystem: Host-associated > Arthropoda: Insects >... | reverse complement strand
CATTCTCCAGTTGTTTTTGGTCTACGATAATTTTTACTGGCAATGGTTGTCTTGAAATTCTCATTACTTTTGTTTTTTCCACATTCAATTCCATTCCATAGCATCTTCCAATTTCAATTAGTTTATCCATCATGTCCTGTAGCACCTTTTCTTCCTTAGCCAGTAACACAAGGTCATCTGCATATTTCACAGTGTGAATATATATATATATGCGTTGTGTTGTATGTGTAAGACTATTGCCATATCTTTGGATTGATGGAATGTAAAAATAAATTACATCTACAAGTATAATTACAATTAAAATATTTAAGCCAGTTCATACACCCATAACTTTTATAAATGAGACATCTAAGTGAACACGAGGCCTGCTTAACTACAAACTCAGCAGATGCTTTAAGGTGCTGCAGCCTCTTGAACTGTTTGTTCGATCATCACATGGAACGTTTGATTTTAACTCATTCTGTGAATGTTTTAATACACTGCATCAGGTACACCTAACCATGTATCTGAACTGATGTGCTTTGTCCTTTCTATTCTTTTATGGCACAGTGGTTACTATATGTACCATTACCTTACATTAAGACAGTGTGCATTCATTTGTTGTTGATGATTCAAAAGACAAATGATTGTGTCCTTAAACAGTACAATCCATTTGGTAATGAAGATGCAGTATATTTTCTGTAAGGCATGCAATGACTTTTTAATTGTTATATAGTAAGATTCAGGCTGTCAACCTCCATGCAGATGCCCATATCTATTGGTGCAACAACCAGCAGACAGACAGGCACATACGTGTCATCTGGACCTTGTTCCATGTTTGACACATTGACTGTCTTACAGACATTACACTGACAGCACAGTGACACTAAAAATTACATTACGTTGTGTGTTTCAGGTAGAAAAGTTACTGCAACCTACTGTCTGGCTGGATGCAGCCACACAGGTCTTCTACTCTTTTGGACTGGCATTTGGCTCTCTGATTGCATTCGGCAGCTACAATCCACCAAAGAATAATTGTGTTCGTGATGTGATTCTTGTGTCTGTGGCAAATGCCTTCACTGCTATCTATGCAAGCGTCGTCATTTTCGCCATCCTCGGCTTCAAGGCCATGACAAATGTTGACAAATGTATACACATGTGAGTAACAATTAACTAATACCAGGTCGATTACAACAGGCTTGTAGCATCATCAGAATACAAATCATAATACTTACGATGTATCTGAAACAGCCTACAGGCTGCTTAAAGCAGCTGAATGAAAACAAAAACACTGTATAACATGCATGCATAAATACATGCATACACACACACACACACACACACACACACGCTGAAAATTGTGTATGTAGCAGTCAGAGCTGGTAATAATCATAAACAGAATCCTATGATATCAGCCACAAACTGCAGTGGAGGATATGCTTGAGTCAATGGATCTGAGAATTCTTGAACAGTCGAAAAACTGTTAGATGTTATGACATCAGTGACTGTGGCAGGCAGATGCATAAACTGTCATTTACTTTGATTGTTTAAAGAGCAAAAGTGTAGATAAAAAATAAAATAATCATATGTTCTGCAGCCAATGGAACTTTTCTAACAAATCTGAAAATTAAAATTAGACAGTCTTATTTACAATTGTGCCTGTTGCTATGCACAAGTGTGAAACCTGATCTCTCACATTAACACTGTTCAAGAACAGGATGCTGAGGAAGACATCTGGACTTAAAGAGGAAGGAAGTAGCAGGAGACAAGAGAAAACTGCATAATGAAATGCTTTGTGATATGAATGTTACTTAGGTGATCCAATCAAGGTGGATAAAAAGAGCAGGGCATGTGGAACATATAAGGGAAAAGAAAAATGTATACAGCGTTTTAATGGGGAAAAATTTAGGAAAGAGACAACCTGGAAGACCTAGGCATAGATGGAAGACAATACAAAAATGGGTCTTAAGACACAAGATGTGAGGGCATAGGCTGGATTAACTTGGCCAAGTATAGGGAAAAGTGGTAGGCAGTTGTGAACACAGTAATAACTACTGAATTTCATATAATATGGGATATTTATTGACTAATAGAGGAAGTACCATCTTGTCAAGGACTCTGGTCATTGTAATCAGTCAGCCACTCAGTCAATCAGCCAGTCAGATGGTTTTATTTGAACATTTTCTTCAATATGACCATGTCCTATGTTACAGGAACAAGGTAATACTGGTTGGTATGGGGAAGCTCAGTGGCATGAATGCAACGACAGAAGAGTATGAAAGTGCGTACAACAAAGTGGACAGTGACACATTTAAATCACATGACATGCAAGTCTGCAGCTTAGAGGAGCAGCTAGATCAGGTCAGGCAATTATATATTTGTGCTGCTGGGGTAAGGCACTGGACTCATTCTGAAGGTTCAGGTTTGATCCTCAGTCACAACTATGTCAATTATTTCTGATCACAAATAGAGATACTGTTATACATTCTGCAGATCCAAAATTCAAGTCAAGTGACAATGGGATATGCAATAATTTATAAAAAATACAAAATATACAGAACTAGTGCAATACAATAATGTTACAAGTATTTCATACACAAAATGCAAATGTTACATTCAGTCAATTTTGATCATATATTGAATCAATTACTGAAAGTCAGATATTTTATTTCACTGTGTAACTTCACAAGTTTTGCCCTCTGTACACAAAATAATATCCAATGTGACATGCTATGTTGCAGGCAGCTGAAGGGACAGGCCTGGCATTCATTGTCTTCACACAGGCTATTGTGGAGTTACCAGGAGCCCCGTTCTGGGCTGTCATATTTTTCCTCATGCTGCTGGCACTTGGCATTGGCTCACAGATTGGCATTCTGGAGGGCATGCTGTGTACAATCTTTGATATTGACATTTTTAAGAGGATTCGCAAACAGTACATCACAGGTGAGGTAGTAGAAGTTAAACTGCAGTTTAGACAGACAGGTCTGTGTGTTAAATTAATGCAAGCTAATAGTGACATATTATTTTCAACTACGCACTGCAGCCTTTTTTTTTAAGGCTTATTGTGTGATCTGGGTTGGACATTCCAACTTTTGCCACCAGGCATCTCCATGCATCACCATGCGAGAGCACCCAGCGGCAGAAGGTGGAACTGTGGGCGAGAAATGTCCGGGAATTTTGCCTAAATGCCGACTTTGACATGTTTTGCATTATGGACCTGAAAAAAAAAGTTTGCACTCCCTGAATGGTAATATACAGCATGTCAGCAGACACAGATAGCAATGCAGTAATGTTTAAAACTGAATAATTATAACACTTGTTGCTTTTGTTTCAAAGAGTGTGAAGTACACTCACAGTATGCAATACACTCCAGAATGAAGTACACTCACCGAATGAAGTACACTCACAAAATGAAGTGTACTCACAGTATGAAGTATACTCACAGGTGTATTTAATCTCAGTGAAAACACTCACCATCTTTTTTTGCTTGAAATGCTGTGCATTCCACCACAGAGTTCAAAATTATTGGTTTGGCCCTCACAATATTTGAGTTTGAGACCCCTGTGTTAACCGTTTCCAATTTCTATTTCAAAACGCATTCCAACCGGCCAAAAGAGGTCGGCAAACAATGAAATAAGAAATGCACATAAGCTATTTAAACACAAACCATCTGCTGTTGCTGTGTGTGACCTACAAGACAAGACAAAGTTTAAAAATCCTTTGGTAACTATAAGTCATGAAATCTTCTCAAGTAACCAGCCACTTGAAAAAAGTGTTCACAGTCAATGTTTAGGTTACAGAGATACATTTACAGTCTAGTAACTCCTCACTCAGGTTAAAATATCTTCAGACACTGTACACATGTACAGTCAGTTTACAGATATGTTTATTTCAAAATTCCATGAAGTCCATGCAGCATCCTCATTACTGACTCAACTTGCATAACCCTTCCAAACCTGATATTCATCTAAATAATAGTCAGAAACTTAGTTCCTACCTCACAGAAAACACTGCATCTCCACTGCAAACACAAATCAATATTTAGGAAAATAACCTTTCCTAGAGATGAAGCAGTTGGGTGTGAAGCTGATGACCCCACACTTCCACCCAGTGCTGAGGTTAAGAATGAGTGGAACTAAGCCTCTACTCTTGCTGTAAGACTTCAAGGCTAACACAGGGACAGCTTTACCTTCACAGTTTTTACTGTTGTTATTATGAAGTTTTAGAATATTGCAGTGGACAATGACTGTCTTTCTCTATGATTACTGTGATTTCTACAAAGTTATGTATGATCAAATATTGAGTTACAGAATATTCTAGACTTGGATAGCATGCAGTTTGAAGCTCTTCCAAACACAAAGAACATATTAATGATCTCAACAATCATACAAAAACAGGCACTGAAAAACTTGCAAAACAGTTTTATAACATCTCAGGAGCAGCTGTTTAACAGTTTGCTTCAACATTCATGAAATTCAGAAACAAAAACATTTTGATGATTTAGTGTCAAAAATTTGAATGAATGAATTTATGCAAAGTTGTGGATCACTTCCAGTCCAGCCACATATGGAAGCAAAAGTTTATCGACTTACTGCCCAGTTAGAAGATTGGTTAACTGAGCCAATACTCGGGGGTGTGGGGAGATAGGGAAAAAAGTACACTGCAGTAATGAGGGTGGAATGTCACTCCTGACACCTTTCAGTTGTCTGCAGAAGGGAGCAGTGCATAATTTCTTGAACTATTGTCTATGTAAGTGTATGATTATTTTCCACTGTGAACTTCACATAATTTGATGTGACAAGCTGACCAACTGCTGCATTTACTTTTGCATCAACCTCCATACAAACAGCTAATGAAGCTTCTGTTTATCTTTGTAATATTCATGCTTCTGTCAAATAAAAGAATTACAGAATGAAAACTGACGTGCCACAAATTTTACTTCTAGGTGCTGTATGTGTCACATGTTTCTTCGTGGGGCTCATATTCTGCACAGGTGCAGGTGAATACTGGCTAAAACTGTTTGACTCTTTTGCTGGCACAATTGGGCTTGTGTTGGTAGCCTTACTGGAAACAATTGCAGTAATGTATGTCTACGGCCACAAGAAGTAAGTAACACATTACAACAGCAGACCTAGCAATTCTTAAAAATCACAGAGTGATCAGAATTTGCTGAAATTTGACTCCATTTTCACACTCTTAAGAAACTGAACTGAGGTTCAGTCTTAAAGGTTAAAATACTGAAAAATAACAAAGTGTATTATTTTGTACACCTGGCCACACAAAACTAAGAAAACTCACCTTTTTTTGGCAAGTTATTAAAGGATTTAGAACTCTAAATGAAAAGTTGCAAATAAATAAAGTAGCAGGGGTAAGAGATTTCTCTGTCCTCCAAAGTGTCAAGCCAGTTGTGCAGCCCACCCAGCCACCTACACATATGGTAGCTGGGGGACATTTTCCTGGGAACTAAGTAGCCAAGGAAGAAGCTGACCATTCATCCTAATCTAGTAAAATAAGCTTTCACGTCATGCAAAGGAAAAATTTTATCTATTGCACTGTTCAACACACAATATGTTATGGAAACGAGACTAGGTAAACTTTACTATTTTGAGGCCACTGAATTCGAAAATGACAGAGAAATTTTCAGCTTAGCTCTAGTTTTCGAGTTACAGTTATGGTCTGAAATTTCACTTTTTTCAACTATATATTAGGTCTCCGTCTTCAAAAGTTGGCAACACCCTAAGCGGGCTCTGTAATTCTCATACCACGATGAAATCACGTGATTGGATATCATCGCTGCAGGTGTTCGTCATGTAATCGGTAAAATTGTTGCCTGTCAAGTCTCTTCAGTTCTTATTAAGTGTTGTAGGAAAGCGGCCGTATTGTAGATGGTGTCCACAAGTTCTTTCATGAGAATTGTGTCACGATAGTTTCAGCTGGCATTCTACTGTCATAGATTGTGTAGTTTCTTTATAAAAATGTCCCAGAAGTGCGTAAATAACCCGGACAACTTCTGCTATATTTGCGGAGAAGTGACATTTACCTCAAGGAAGTGTTCGATTACTCCGACTATAAAAAAGGGATATTTCTTGTATTTCGACTGTAAGGTAGGGGACCAGGACAAATAATGGGCACCACACGTGTGCTGCACTATGTGTTCATCCAAATTCAATGCGTGGGTGAATGGAAAAGGACGTTGTATGCCTTTTAAAGTGCCCATGGTATGGAGGGTGTCTAGCAATCACGGTACTGACTGTTATTTCTGTATGATGCCCCCTATTCAAAATGGTATGTCCATGAAGAAAAAATCAACACTTGTGTATCCAAATATACCATCAGCAATTTGGCCTGTGCCTCATGGCAATGGACTTCCTGTTCCTGAACCTCCGGACAATTTTGCTGTGTACTCTGATGATGAAGGCAGTGTTTCTTCAAACAGCGAAGAACAGCAGCCATCAGTTTCAAGAGTTGCAGACAACTTGCCAAGCACAGACTTCTCCAATCATAAGATCACAGAAGGCAAGCTCAGTGACCTTATCAGGGACCTCAAACATCCAAACAGAAGGCAGAACTTTTGGCATCAAGGTTACAACAGTGGAATTTACTACACCACTCCCCCAGTACATATTAAATTGGGGCTTATGAAGAATTTTGTAAAGGCTTTGGATGTGAAGGGTCCTGCATTCACGTACTTATGTGGAAAATTCCCCAAGCTCACTTTCGAGAAAGTAAAAGCAGGTGTGTCTATTGGTCCTCAAATCAGACAGCTTTTTAAAGACCAGCAGTTTGAAGCAGTGTTAAGTGACAAGGAGAAAGCAGCATGGCAACCCTTTGAAAAGTTTTCAAATGGTTTTCTGGGAAATTTCAAAGCTGCAAATTTCAGAGAACTTGTACTAGATCTGGTGGATTCGTATGAACAGCTGGAGTGCAATATGTCGCTGAAAATGCACTTTTTATTTTCACACCTGAATTTCTTTCCATTAAATTGTGGTGGCATGAGCGATGAACATGGGGAGCGCTTCCATCAAGACATTTCAGTGATGGAGCACAGGTTCAAAGGGAAATGAGAGCTGCCATGTTATGTGATTATTGCTGGATGATGAAAAGGGATGCTCCTGAAACAATATACCATCGACAGGCCAAAAGGACACATCATTAAGGTCATAATTTTTTATTCATATTTATTACACATATAACTATGATAGTGCTATTATCTCGACAACAAGAGCTAACCAATGAATTTTAGAATTATTTTCGTATTCTGCGGCCCAAAAAACATAAAGATAGTATATTCACTTAACCATAACATTCAATCATCCAAAATTTGTTGAACAGTGTTATCTACCACAAAAACAGACAATATAAGGGTTACATTGAGTGCAGGACCATATGCAAAGACACGGAGGAGGCTAATCCTCCTTATCATCATGAAATGTCTGGGACAGTGTTCAACAGAGTCACTGATCACGTAACAGTATAACACTGTAACACTTGCAGAACAATAAGCACCGTAATGTAGCTACATCACAGAATGTTAGTGACAAAAACTTGTAGTACTACATGTAGGTTGCTCAAATACATCCTCTGTTCCCTTGAATTGCACATTGCCACAGGAATTCCCATTCAGCATCTTAGTGACATGTGCCTGTTTCTTCCATGTTTATGTATCTCCACGAATGCCATTTTGCACAAGCAATAGATTTTTAATATACCTTGCCTTCATGATTACTGATATTTGGAATATTCCAGTGTAATACATTCACATACAGGAATAAACTAATTAGTGAATTAACACTGGCCTGTGGATGACACACGATTGGACAATGAGGCACTGGATAATGTGGCATGTCATGACACACTGAGCAATGAGGCACTTAGCCTACAAAAAATATACACAAATTTTTATGCAGGTATATGATCAGTGAATGTTATATCACTTAATGTTGTTTCTTCCAGAAATGTAATCTCAGATGGTTGCTGCTTCATACCTTGCATCTTCCACAAGGTGGGATTGGCACCTGTCATACAGTACTATATTCGAGATTAACTATATGACGTTACATGTAAAACTTGAGGGTGATAAGTGGGTCTGACTTAATGTTGCAGATTCACACAAGATATAGAAGATATGACTGGTTACAGGCCTGGACTATACTGGCAAATCACATGGAGGTTTCTGGGTCCTCTGCTCATGACCATTATACTTGTGTCATCTCTGGTGTTCATGATCATTAACAAGCCAGAATATCAAGCTTGGAAAGGGGATGAAGTACGTTATACTGACTGATATATTTAATAGTTTACAACGAAACTTATTCTCTTCTCTATCCCTTCCTTGGCAAATTGGACTTTGCACAGCCTGATGTGAAGTTCCTTCCCACCCCCCACTCCCCCCAAAAAATAAAACAATAAAACCCTTAAGATGTCCCCCTGCCTCCTTCCAGACTTCTCAAAGACCTGACCGAATCCCATGGGGCAAAATTTTTATATACTGAGGATTCAAGTCTTCGGGATGTGACACCCTGTTGTTGAATGAGTGGTTTATGATGTTTCAAAGGAGCACGGTGCCTTCATATTCAAGAGTTACACAGTTCCAAGGGCAAATGGCATCCACAAAACATTACTTGGTGACAGAATATATATCAGTTAAAAGTCTCAATTTGCCAAGTTTTCTAAATTTGTACCAGTGGTAACCAGCATGTGATTATTGTGCCAGATTGGACACTACTGCAGTCATGTTGCTGAAGTTTTCTGAATTGTTATAAAGTTTTGTTGGGCACACAGTTCTTGATGTTGGAAAAGATTGTACTGCCTTCACCTTCAGGGTCAAGCAGTACAAGAATGCTTTCTGACCCTAGAGATAAAACACTATTATCCTTTGAAATGTGTGGAACTGCTTGTCCATCAACTCAGCATAACAATCCAGTAGACATGAATGTTCATTTTCTAAACTGTCTGTGATAATCCCAAACTACAGGACTGTCTCTTTCCCTGCACCAGCATTATGGATAGAAATGACATTCATCCATACTTGCTCTCTATGAACAGCACTGTTTGTTAAACTGCTGTCATGCTGTAACAGCAATAATTTCAAGAGAATGAAAACATTACTAAAAATTAAGAATTGCTACTTCAGCATGACATACAACAAAGTATGGTGCAATGTCAGTTGAAATGTTGGAAGTCCTGTAGCAGTACTTTCAGTTGTGGCACTGTACTGGTTTGTCAGGCCTGCACACCTCATGGGAGATGGCAGAGCATTGTGACTTCAGGAACTGATGAAGGAGATGCTGACATGTAACACGTTTGACACACTGAAAATGTGCTGTTTCTTGATCTGGCAAATTGCATCAACTTGATGTGAATGTTTAAAATCTTACAAAGAACATGAATTTACTTATCCCAGTGTGTTACACCTTCCAGGGTAGAACTGCCAACGAACCGTACCCCGACTGGGTAATGGCCGTTGCTGGCCTCATGATCACAGCAGGCATTCTGCCAATGCCCATTGTCTTCATACTGCGACGCTGCCAGTGCCTCAAACTTGACCTGGACATCCACCAGGGTGCTATCCGACGAATCGACACAACTGTATCCACCAAGGAGATGATTGGAGATGTTGATGTGAGCTATAGAAACATCTCTTACTCATACCTCAATGGCCATATATATATATATATATATATATATATATATATATATATATATATATATATATCACTCACTGTTGCATTTCATGAGGTCATCTAAGTTGATGATCCACTTTGTCACATTGCATTTCTTCCCAGGTGACCTTATCATTGACATATTTTTAGTGACACTGTTTATTTTAGGTAAAAGATGCAGACAACATCTGTTCTACTTGTCTATGTTAGGTTCCTAATGGCAATAAACTCTGTTCCATTTGTTTATGTTACATTCCAGATGGGAGCAAACTTTGTTCTCTTTGAGAAATGACACCTTGAAAAACTTATGCTCTCTTTGTTGGTGTTACACCCGACTTCATTGTAAGTAGATTTTGTGAGTGCAAGTGACAAAGAAATGTGCCTGACCACAGCTGATGCTCCCAAATCCCATTCTAGGCAATATGGTAGGAAAGTGACTTGCTTCTGCCTCACACTTAGTTGGTTATTTGCAAATCCTGCCTTTAGGACAAACTGGCTTCATTAACTTAAAATCATTCACAACGCACAACAAATGTACTGGGGACTTCCTTATGAACAATGCCCATCAGAAGGCAGTAAAATTCCATTCAGAAAACTTTGCACAAATTTGTTCTTTTTAATATTGTGAAAATATCTGCCCTGGCGGGTTGATGCAATACATACATACATACATACATACATACCGAACTGTGGAAGGGATAAGATAAACATTAAACAATATCAGCTGGCAGAACAACTATTTAGTGTTTGGAATATTAAAAAAGGTACAGGAAGTTTCGACAGTTACAAAGTTAGGTCTGGGCTACACAACCAGCAGCACAACACTGTGTTTGTTACAACCATGTGTGTGTGCATGTGTGTGTGTGTGTGTGTGTGTGTGTGTGTGTGTGTGTACACTGCATCTGATCAACAATTCATAGAGGCTTATGGCTTACCTGTACCAATGTATCTATTTCATGGGTTAAAAATCTACAGAGGAATTGTGTTTTGTATTTAATTCTTTACAACTGTTCTAGTTTCTGTATCCTGAGATAGTTGTCTGACTAGACTTTTACACGAATCTGATTCCCACTGAGGATCAGATATATTCTCCAGACCAGCTGTCTGGCCCACACTACAGCAAAACCTCGTTCATTCAAAATTTGTTAACTTTAAATACCATACAATTTGAAGCACCTGATATTCCTCAGTTTTAAATATAGTTACTTCTTACTTACTTACTTACTTGCTCCATGGAGCAGAGTCCTTCTTGAGAAGCTAACCAGTAAACTTTGCAGCTAGTCAAGAAATTCCTCGCATTTATGGAACCCGAAAGTCCCTCACCGTGCCCACAAGTGCCCACCACCTGTCCCTATCCTGAGCCAACTCCATCCAGTCCCCACGACCCCCTCCAACTTCCTGAAGATCCATCTTAATATTATCCTCCCATCTATGTCTTGGTCTCCCTAATAGCCTCTTTCCCTCCGGCTTCCCCACCAACACCCTGTGCACACCATAGTTACTTCTTAATGTAGTTAATTCAAAATATGATTAATTTGTAATGCAAGGCTATAATGTTATAATACTTTCTAGATTACTGACATAAACATTCGTCTGTGTACCAGAGCTGATCACAACTCTGACTGGTTGCATTCAGTTGAAATTGTACAATTTTAAACAATGCATGACCAAGCAATAAGCTGATTAGATACAGTAACAAAACCAATAAATGCTTTTAAGATTTTAAGAGTGTCCATGAAGATATTAATATGTATTTGTTGGTTGTGTTGCTGAATCTAAACTTGTACAAGTTCCTTTCACAGGTATCTGTGCCCTGCATAACTGTTTTGTCTATGTTGTGGTGTAAACTTAGGGCTGCCACCTTTCATTTTGACAAAAGGAATCTCCAGCATGTGACAGACATTAATATATTCACTCTGGAATATATGAAATCAGTACTTTGATTGACTATGGACTGCATGACCTGGACTTTGGTCTCGTCAGAATTGTTGACTTTTCTCTTCAACATCACTGTGGTCAAAATGTGTGTGGGGTGAACACATGCCTCTTATAGAACAGCAGCCAGAGTAGCTGAAGTGTAATTAAGCTGTTCATTTCAGTGTTCAGAATGTTTCTGAGCATGCCTCAAGATTTATGGGGCAGCAGACATTGAAGCATAATTTCATCCAGTTCAAAGTCTACAGCCACAGTCCCTATACCCTTCATGGTACAGGACAGACTGTTGTCTCTGACACAATGTTGTGTTCACTATTTGCAGTTCAATTCTCCGTACAACAGTTCCTCATAAAATTGTAACTGTTTGTCGTCTGCAGAAATATATCATAGTTGTGTCCCATGAGATTCTTGTTCACTGCTCATTAATTAAAATAAATATTCAGAGAGGGAAAAGAGTAATAAATTGAAAAGCAATAAAAGTATTTGGAGAAAGTGTTTACTTAGAACACAGGATGTATGAAGTGAACAAAAACAGAGACAACATTACAGAAATAAAATAAAATATTAAACAAGAAAATATAGGTAAACTGGTCAGTTGATATAGCATTATGCTGACATGACATTACAGAAAGAGCAACTCAAAATTGGAGTACTTAAATCTGGAATTTAAACCACAAGGAACCCCCTAATTACAGGCAACACAAACGCGTTTTTGAAGTCACTAGCACAGTTGACTGTTTATACCACCAGACATTCTGACATCAGAGACAGACTGAAAGTTACACCCATATGTGGACACAAGGATACCAAAAAAACTGCCAAAAGAAAGAAACAAGAAAGGAAGCAGTCTACTGCCCTCTGTAGGAGGCATTCCATTACTTAGTGAGGTGAAGATGAGACTTGGCACAACCAAAGCAATGACACAGAGACAAAGATCATCTTTGGATTTAGACAAATAGGTTGCAATGACCAATGATGATAAATATGATGGTGGTGGTGGTGATGATAAATTCTGCTTCATTTTGAGTAAAATGAGACTCCCTTAATCAGGATGCCAAAACTAAATCAAGATGTGTTTCTAAAACTCCAAACAAGAACTTCTGTAATGTCACACTGCTTCTCAAATTAACCCATGTATTATCCAGCGTACTGGGAATTGGCAGTTCAGACATAACCAGTCCTCATATACATGTAATGTTGAACATACAGAGCTTTACTACACTCTCCCTATAAGCTTTCATGGCATGGTGCTTAGGTGCAGCCATTTTTTTATCATTAATCTTCCAATCACTGATTCTGATGTTATGTACCTGTCTAACATTACAGTGACATCTGTGCTGCCTTTATTAATTTCAGCAGAAGCAGCAGCATATGCAAAATATCAGTTTAGGACATGCAATGAGAATCAGTTCAATAAAAATGTAATTGTTTTAATGCAGAAAATGTTCTTCTCTCTTACCAAAATCTCATGGTCTAACATTAAAAAAGAAAGAGAGACACAAAGTACCAGTTTTTATGTCTGCTTTCTTGGACGTTTTACTGGAAGAGGAGGGGGAGCCCTTGAAAATTTCCCCACTAAATGTGGTTTTCAACAGCTGTGCTAGTCAGTGCCAACAAGATGTGGGGGAAGCCGGTACAAATTACCAGCACCTGGCAGTCCAGAAGGGGGCCCAGGGCCCGAATATGTTACGTGTTTTTGTTTTTCTCAGTAGTATCATTATTTATTCATTATAAAAATTAACCCTCTCAGACGCAGACCAAGTCATTCACCACCTTTAAGGCTGTCTTCCTGATTTACTGTAAAGATTTTTTACTGATCTGCCCTTGCTGGGGGACCCCAAAAAATTTGTTCACAGAGAACGAAACCTGCTGTCAGCTGCCCTGGTTTTAGTGTCAGTCACTGTTCCTCAAAAAAAAAAATATATATATATATATATATATATTTATTTATTTATTTATTTATTTGTGGCTACTGATGCTGGCAGTAGCTCAGAACATACAGTATCAAATGAAAGGATGCTGAAAGAAATGATCTGGATCAGTAGTGAGAATGACAATGAAGAAACATGAGGCAGCTTCTGGGCCAGCATTTTAACCCAGAACTTCCACAATATTGGTAGACTGCAAAACACTCAGCCGTAACATCTGGTCAAAATGAAGATAGGTGGCAACCCTAATCAACCTTCCTCAGTCCTAGCTGTTCTCTTTGTGAGGCTGTGTCTGTATGAATTATAGGGTGAACAAGAATTTGCACCAGGAACACCTGATTCTGGTCGCTCTTCACCAGTAACCATGAAAACACACTAAAACTATTGCTAACCATTAACATCATGTGAGTTATGCTCATTTGTTCATTCATGCAACATGTTTATGAGAATGAATGGCTGGTATGATAGTGTTCCAGTTAGTGCAAGCACTTACCAGAGTTTTCCAGTTGTTTACATGTTAGATTTCAGTGTAAAGGAAAGTGTGTTCATTCAACATTACTTGCATGAAAGATGTTTTAGGTATGGTTCCCTGGTTCATAAAAATTACACCAAAAGTCATTACAATGTTAAATAGAGCTCAATTATCCCATCTTCCATGGGTTTAAAAATTCCATCACAGTACAAATAGGGCTCTGGCATTCACAGCCATTAATGAACTGCCATTTCCACTTCCTCACTGTTGTGGAAATGGCAGAATGCCAAATGTTTCTTCAGTGGCACAAATAAATGACAGTCTCATTGGAAAAGATCAGGAGTATAGGTCCGCAAAATAAAATGTTACACTAATACAGAAGTTACAGGCTATGGACCCTTAATCTACTGAAGAACCAACAGCCCTAATACTTCACACTTGAGCCTGAACAGGCCTATTAAAAAGGCTTTTAAAAGATCTTGAAAACATGATCAGATATACCATGGTAAGTTGCTGACCAAGACCAAATATAGTAAAGCCTCTAAGAAGTTAAGGTTCTTGATACTTAAAAGGTTTGATCACAACTTCCAAGAAGGCATCTATCATCTTTCTTGTAAAGATCAAGCTCATTAATGACAAAACCACAGTTACTCTTTCTACACACCCAAACAAAAACCACAAACATTCAGGGGGAAAAAAAAATACTGAATTGATATTGAATTTTTCTAATATTTCTATTTTCCATCCCTCTCCCCCAAACTGCAAAATTAAATTATTCAGGAAAATTAAAAAATAAAGATGCTTAGGCATGGAAAAACACAATGACATTATTGTATCTGCCAACTGTCGCTACGCACTTCCACATACACAACTTGTGTCTGCAAACCACAGTACCTTATTTAAACATGGTGAGAATGTTTAATAATGGTGAGAAAAATCTAAAATTAACTGCAATACAATGAACTTCATGTGAAGCAATATAAGTGAAGAGTGATACAGGCTCACAGTACAACCTTGTCCTTGATAAGCTGCTCTTCCTATATGTCAACTACTTGTGATGGCACAGAACATAAATACAATTAGCAAATGATCATTATTTGGCAGAACATGAGTAAAGTTGGTGGCCTAAGGCTTGTGACAGTAGGCCTGTATGAGAAAATTATGTCAGAAGCCTTCCACAGGGCTAGCAAACAGCACTATGCTTATGGAGACACTCCAGTTATGTAACAATCACTCTAATCTTGGATTTAGTTAAGATAAAAGTTTCTGAACTAGATACAAAATATATGATCCAAAGCTTTCATGGTGACTGAATTCAATGACACTTTCTTGGGCTAGCAGTCATGCCTAGTGGTTTAACAGTGAGTGAATCAACATTTTGAGAACAATCTCTGCTGTTGTCATCAATGAACTGACAGCAAGAGCAGAGACTGTTCTTGAAAAATATATTCACTTGCTGTTCAACCACCCAACATGACTGCTGGCCCACTGAAGTTGCATCAGATGTAAAATGTTCAGAATGTTAATAACAATACAATAAAACAAGCAGGTTCAATTCCTGCTAATTCATTTTTAATATGCTACTTTATGTTAATTTTGGCCATATCCACTGACAATGCAGTACAACCCACCTTGCAGAAATACACATACTGACACAACACATATTGGATTTGAGGTTCTCAAAGCAGTACAAATGAAGATTTAAGTCTTCTGATGTGAAACTGCATTGTTGGTCAAGTAATTCCAAACATTTCCAAAGAACTTACTGCCTTCATCTTGAAAGGTCATGAGGTTCAAGAAAATCCTGGTGCTGCGTAGTGCCCTATGAGACAGCTGAGCTGACGTAGTTGGGCTGGTGGTGGACACTGCCCCCTGTGCTTCGTTGTCACCTCTTTCCCTGTCATCTCTTTTCCCATTCCACTGTTAAGAAACCACCTGCAACTCTGTTGGTCACTGGTCAGTGACCTGCCCTCCACTTCCTATCCAATTACTGTCCTGTTTAGGCCCCCACCTGCTTCTCTCACACCTCTCTGTTGACTTACCAACTACTCCATCCATCAACTAACCATCAGACCTGGCCGACATATCCCTGAGACATAACATTGTGTCAATCTTCATGGACCGCTTGATCCCTGAAGACTAAGGCAGTATGTTCCTTTGAAATGTTTGGAACTACTCACCCAGTGACAAAGTGTCACATCCCAGAAGACTGGAATCCATCTTTTGCCTTGAAAGAAGAAAGCAGGTTCTTTCAAAACACTCGTATCCATCTACCATACTATCTAAGTGTCACATCTCACAGGACTATAGTGTTAATATCCACCAACATAAAAATCTCAAATCCTCACATCAAGGAAAACTCTGGAAAGTGCCAAACTATTTCTGTTGGTAGAAAAGAATAGTTTATGTGAAAGCTCTGCCTGATGTTGATCTCAATCTGCTGCTTTGTTAAAATCATCTTTTTCTGCAAGACTGTCATGTCAAGCTATCTGAATTAAAAACCTGCAAGCTTCAAACTGGACTGTGATGCTTTCTCCTCTGTAGTTAGTGCATATAATCTACATACTTGAATGTTGACATGTCTGTCCATTCCACTGTGTGCAAAATACAACCAGTTCTTATTACAGTGCTAGTGGATAAGGTCCACTGAAATTCTGTGGCAAATCATTTGTATGTCATCCAGTTTTGTCCTGTCCTTTATCCCTTTCATAACTTTATCTCCTTTGCTTGCTCCCATACTCCTTTTACTTGAGCATCACACTGTCATTCCTCTCCCCTTTCTTCTGTCTCTCTCCTTTCTCTCCTTTGAGTTTTTCATTTCTGCCTTCCTGTACCCCATACTCCATAATGTTTAGATTTCTCAAAGCATGCAGTTACAGAACTTGTGAGAAATCCCAGCCATGTTTGCATGGTTCACTCTTCTTTGAGTGCAAACATCCAAAAAACTGCAAGTTTTTAGATTCTTACAGTGGTGATGACAGGGATTGAAGTCTTCTGGGATGTAATGCTGTGTATACTGGTACATATTTAACTGTGTTTCAAGAGGATCTTGCTACCTCTATCTGCAGAAGACTTGAATCTTTGTCTATCAAACTGGCTTTATAAGTACAGGTGGTAGCGCCTGTACACCAATTTAGTAGACATGTTACAATGCAAAACAGAACTAATGGGTTGGAGCATCAGACAGAATAGTGATTGACTGCAGTTTTATTTATGGTACTGCAAGAGTTCTGTCAGGATTATGATTATCAAGTTAGAAAATGCATGGTCATATGTATATTAACATACTTCACTTAATGATATGTTAAGCTCTCTCTTTAGTACAAATCAGTCACAAACATAATGATGTATCTTTTACAATTATTAGAATGTTAACACACTAGGTATCAAAGGAGTACAGAGGTAAAAGTGACACAGCTGTTTTCCCAGATCAAACCATTTCATCAGTTGCCTCAAAATGTGGATAAATGCCTATGGGTGTAGCAGCTTGTAATTTAAAATTAGTGACCCCTACTTATAATATCTTTATTGAAAGTAATTCCTGCAACAGAAGCATGGGACACTAGAACACTAGAACCTAATACATAACTCTCATGAGCATGATGCAGCAGCAGCAGCAGCAGCAGTAGTAGTATTAGTAGTAGTAGTAGTAGTAGTAGTAGTAGTAGTAGTAGTAGTAGTAGTAGTAGCTGTAGCAGTAGTAATCAACTAACAGCAGTAGCTGTAGTCAGTATCAAGTTATTGCATATCTGAATTTTCAGTAGTTAATAAGATTTCAAAATGTTTTGCATTGGGTCTCAGAGTCTTATCCCGCAGCTAAAAGTAAAATCTGACACCCAGCATCATAGCAATATTACCTGTGTATATATCAACAGACAGCATTCTTATTCTCCCCATTATGATCTTGAAGACAAGGGCCGCGCGTTCCTTCAAAACAATGGCAAACAGCCTGCTGCCATGTAGTGCAAGGGCCCCAAAAGAGGGTTAGCATAATCGACTCATCACAAATGCTTTAAATCAGTTATTATGTTATATGTTGCTATGGGGGAGCACACACAACAACATGTAACCTAGAAGGCTCAAGAAGAAAGAAACTCCTGTTGCTTGGTGAACTGACTTCTCTCTAGATGCAGAGAACAGCATCGTCACTGTATTGTCAGGAATGAAACATGGATGCACCAGTCATTAGATGATCTCTGACTGTGCTGGTGCACACACTCAGTTCTGCAGATGGAACCTCACCATTATGGCACGCAGTGTCAAGTTGTCTGCAGCTCAACATTAGACTGTCTCATAGTAAACAGGACATCACTTACCACCTAACCTTCCAGCAAGGCAGCACCAACACACTGTGAAGAAATGAGAGACAGAGAAGCACATGTGTGTGCACGTGCATATGTACACTTGCACACAGAGCACAAACAGGCTGTCAACTTGACTGATATCCACATGAACCAACACACAACCACTTCACTTTTTGAGGAAATTCGCTTATGTTATTGCACCAAGAAGAACGTTATGTATATGGAGAGGAAGGGAAACACAAAAACCAACATCAAATGCCTCAGAGGAAGTTTGCCAGGAGGTTGGAACGTGCCCTTAACACCACCAAGTGCTATTAGGTGGCAGAACCATGCTACCAGCAGGTAACAGCAATGTTAGGATGCTCTTCTCACCATCCAGGAGTAGCATTTCAAAATGGAGGAGTCTCACTTCTGTGCGGCCGACAAACCTGTCAGACTGTCAGACACTGGTAATGGAATGACTTGCCACAAAGCTAATCCACAAACCAACACTGCAGGCCAACATGAAGAAAGTTAATGGCTTCACTATTCTGGGATGTTAAATGTGAAATCTCACATGAAGAAATTAATCCAGTGGTAGCGGTCAGATGCCTCGAACTATATGGCCTATGCAGTCTGCACCTTACAACACCTTTCACACTTCCCTTCCTGTCAGGAGCACCAATGATTTTACACACACTATCAGCACGGAGGATGTCACAATCAGCTCTGATAGCATAACCCTGTTACCTGTGTTTGCCTCTAGAGACAATGATCTCCTGTACCAACTGTTTACCAAAGTCATAACCATCCTCTTCCAGGTAGCACTCATGTCAACATAATTTATGAAGATTCAGGTTTTTGAGGATGTAACGTGTGTCACTGGATGAGTGGTTCAGTATTTCACACTTTGAGATTTCACAAACCACTCACCCACTAACACAATGTTTCATCCCAGAAGACCTGGATCCTCAGGAACACTGCTATGAGAACCCCAAATCTCACAACATAATTTCTGTTCAACAGTCAGCCAGAATCAACAAACTATGTTAGTGGCTACAAGTGAAATTCTATATCTGAGCCTACGATGTCACAAATGCAATATCTAACCGCAGTCCCCATAACTGAAGCAATAAGATAAGCCACTCTCATACTGTGCTTCTAAGAACCAATGATCTGCTGCTGATGAGTAATGGTGCTGCTAGCGGCCAGAATGAGCAAGGAACGTGCGTAATTATGACAGTGTCTCGGGCAATCCTATTAGCAGCTGTCATCAGAAGTTTATGGCGTTTTTAAAAGTTTGATGTAAACTAAGTGTCTTGGTATAAAACCAGAAGTAATAAAAGTAACTGCAAAGAAACAGAAATTAATGTCCAAAAAAAAAAAACCGACAGTTTCAATACGTTGCACAGAGCTACGTGGATTCGTTCCTAAAGATCATCTTTGTATTTGGAAATTACAGCTTTAAAAATTTAATAAATACAATTTACTTTGAAATGTTCCCTTCTGGACACTTAAAAGCATGTCAAAAACTCCAGTGAGGAAGAACCCCAAATACACTTACACATGTCCAGTGTGTCCACTGTGCCAACCCAGTTTGTTCCTGTTGACATCAGCCCTGAATACATCAATGTTGAAGGTTCCTTGAATGTCTGAAACGTCACTCCTTCTTAAGGAACGTAAACTCAAGAGGTATAGCAGAGTCTCAATGCTTGTGAATCAGTGAGACAAATGAAACCATCACAAGAATAACAATCCATTTTCAATGAAAAGGGCTGTTTGGTTTCTAGAACTGATGAAATGCCAGTAATAATAATATAAATCTGTACCCATACACCAAAGTTATTGAGCGTGAAAGCAATCAACCTCACTTACTGAAGGATAGAACTAAAGTGAGCTGAACAATTGCAGGAGAGTGTGGGAAGCTGCCTTGCCAGCCATGCGGTCTCATCCTAATTCACCATACCAGTCGCAATGGCCATAATAATGGTACTAAAATGGGTGATTACGAAAGGTTGAAATTGCAAATATCCAGACTCTACAACAGGAAACATTTTATGTATGCAAATCAAAAGAATAACAAGAAAACAGTGATTGAATGATATCTGGTCTTTAGCGAATACCACTGATTGAAAAATGTGGAGGTCGAAGAGTTAATGCACAGTCCTTTACTTATATAAATTATGTGTTAGTGACTTTGAAATGGCACTCATTCAGGAGACAGTGTTCCCACAGTACTGACAAACCCACATGTCTATAACCTGATGCCTATACCATTCATAACAAACTGACGTCTGCAAATTCTTGCAATATTCTGGGATGTAACAGCATACAGTATGTACTTAGTATAAAATCATTCAGTCAACACACCTTTATTTGTTTGATAATTATATCAGGCTACGTGTTTCGGCCACACGGGCCATCCTACTACGTAATACTACGTAAGACAGATACCCATAAGAAGTAACCGGAAGATCAACTAGACACAAACAAAAAGGAATTGTCATGTAAACACTTAATATATAGAATTAACAAAAGAATGTTAGTTTTAATCAAAAATTTATGATAAGTATTTTAACCAAATAAGGAACTGTCCCAGTTATAATTTTTAACCACAAAATATCAATACGATATATCCGTGTAAAACTATTGAGATCTCAAAAGTTACATTAACATAAATTTGGATCAGTGTCACGATAAAGTTAAAGGCCTGTGGATGGCCCATGTGGCCGAAACATGTAGCCTGATATAATTATCAAAAAAATAAAGGTGTGTTGACTGAATGATTTTATACTAAGTTATTAAAACACATCGGGATGAATAACTACAAAATACAGTACGTACCTTTCTACTAGTCTACATGCAGTCACATCCCACAAGACTGTACTAACTACTAGCAAAATCTCAGACTTCATATATGGAAATGAGTAAAATAAAAACCCAGAAAAGATTCTACCAGCCAGTTTAATGCAGAAAGGTTCAGTAAAGCTTTGTCATTTTTCAGCACTGTTCCTGATATACCATGCACAGCACGTGCTGATGACTTGCTGTGCCTACAGCCGCACACACACGCACACACACACTAGGGTCTCAACCTATTTGCACTTTTACGGGTCTCATTGGTGTCACTCGTGTACGTGCAGACTAAATTATACTGAAGCCTGTTGTATTTCTGAGACCTGCTGTTATGTTTTACTGTCTATTTCATGGTGTATGCTTTGCTACTGACCAGTTTAAACATATTTTAGGTGTCCCAAAATGCCATATACACCCGTACTTACTAGAAGTCATAAAATGGATTGAATACGGTACATAGTTTCATAGCACTTGCTCCATGCTTGCAGGCTGTCGATAACCTTAAGTTATATTTAAGTGTTTGTGACGAATATAAAACCTGTGTTAGTCTCCTCTCAATCCATCTGTCCTTCACTCTGAATAGGAAAATCTTATTAGTTTCTGTACAAAATGGATTTAATGTAGCATATGAATACTTTCATGTGAAAAAACCATAAATGACTGTGTTGTAGTGGTACTGAATCTTTGTATTTTTTACACCTTACTTCACATCCTGTTGTCACATCACTAAATCTGAGTCCATAGGATGTATGCATATATCTCAGTATGTATGTATGTACATATGCATGCATGCATGCATGCATGTATGTAAGGCATAAAAGCCAGACTGTAGATGACAATTGGTGGGAGTGGTCTAAGGCACACAGAGGAAAGGTAACTGCTAGGAAGAGAAGTGGCATAGAGTTTGTGTCATTCTTTCCCTGAGTTAGAACCTCCAACAGTTTCTTATACTTTTATTCATATTATATCTTTTGAGTCTTAAGTAATGGCTAAGAGTAATAGTGTGCAGGATTCTACAGAGGTAACATGCACAGTTATGTTTCATCTCAAGCTGTATAACACATACAGCACAAGCTTGAGAAACAGGTGCTAGTCTAATGATTGTGTGTGATATTACAGTTGGATGAGTACCATGATGTGCCTCAAGATGGATCTGATGATTTTAATGATGACGACGAAGATGAAGATGATGATCCACCCGTGGCTGTACACACAAAGAGGCTAGGCGGAAAGAACTTCCATATGCAAGTTATGGATGACTGAATTAATTCCTGTACTTTACAGGCTACGTAAACACCCCTTCATTGCAAGGAGAAGCATTCGGTCTGGTACAAATGAAACTGACCGGTAAGGCACCAGTGCTTGCATGTACCATATGGCACAAAGCTTATAGAGGACAGTCAACTAGTGAAAACAAAATGGTAGTGCAAGGTGCAACCTACTTTGACATAACATAAATTACGAAATCACCCAGTTACTTGCAAGACTGCTGAATCATAATGACAGGCAGTGCATCTTTTTTGTGATGAATGTAATAGAGGCTAAACAGATAGGGTATCAGGGTTTAACGTAACATATAGAGTGACTTGTGCTAGTGATAGACTGAGATAAAAGAAGCTACAGTATCTGATGTGAGGGATGATGTGTGGAATACAAACGGTCTAGAGTCACAGAGTATAGTGTGTGACAGTGTCATTAGACATATTGTCAAACTTGAACAAAATGAGACCCAATTCATTGCAATTTGTATTACTTATCCATTATCAGAGAGTTAAGCAAACTTAACTGTTTCAAGAATTCAAATGTAGTTGCTATGTGACTGACTGTACTTTCATATACTCTCTGATGTAAGTACTGTTCAAGTGTTCAGATATTACACAAGAGAATATAATAAAGATGAAATCACAACAGGAGTGCGCAACAGACTGTTACCTGCTGAACCATAAATATTCATCCCAACAACACAATTCTCTTAGAAAATTACTATGCCTAACTTCACACTACAGAATCATAATCCCATATAAATTGGGAATTAATGCAGAATTTCACACAGTATGCTGTACAAACACAAAGATTTGTGAGCATCTAAAACTGAAATTCATACAAACATTAAAACATGTGAATATTCAAGTCTTCTGGGATGTGCTGGTGTGCCACAGGGTGAAGAGTTTCCAATGTTGCAGAATGTCATAATGCTTTCATATTGCCCCTCAATATCAAGGCATTATGATCCTTCCACCACCAGCAACTGCTCACTCCCAACACAGCATCGCATCCCAGACAACTTGAAACTGCAACAACACTGCTGTGAGGGCCTCAAAACTCACAGCAGCTCATATTTCTTTTGCCTTCAAGAGACAGCAGCCAATCCATTACTAATTTAATGTAGAGAACAGTTTAACTCTAATGGAGGCCAGTATCCTCTACTGGCTCAGTGCCGCATTACTGCAACAGTAAATATGCATGGGCCAGTTAGGCTAATGGTGCATTATTGCAATGGGACATGCACACCATCCAAGCTAGTCTAGTGCTGCAATAGTGCAGTGGCAAATGCACAAATTCCATTTTTCTCACACTACTTTTTCCTCATAGTTATTGAATCAACAGTTACGTCCCCAAGCCATGAAGAACTAGGGATTTAAAATCCTCTCATTCCAAGACAACAAACTGTTAAAAACGGAGTACTAAACATGTGGCCTTTCTACACAGCTAGTTTTTCTGATAGACTGACTGATAAGCAATCCAACAATTAACTAAACATTTTAACTCATACAAGCCATCATTGCATTAATTCAGAACACAATAATTAGCTGTTCTTGAAATAATCTTGTTGGAAATGCTAAATATGCAGTTAATTTGCTAGTATAATCACTCTTACTCTCAAAGTTACAGGTGTCAAATACAATACAGGCAAAAAAACACGTACAATCCTTGGTGTCATAACTGAGAATGGAGGAATGCTTTTAAACTAAGCCTACCAGTACCATGATTTGCAAAGCTATGTACACAGCAATATTTATGTACAACATATAGTTTAAATTATCTCCTCCAGTAAATAACCAGAGCATGTTTAAGGCCTGTAATACTTCACTCTTTAAATAACACGGCAGAATGAATCAAGTATAAGAAACAAACTGTTAACCCCGAATATAAATGTGGCCACCGACCCTACAGTACTAGGACATGTGGCCACCGACCCTACAGTACTAGGACACGTGGCCACCGACCCTACAGTACTAGGACATGTGGCCACCGACCCTACAGTACTAGGACATGTGAAATCCGTATCTTGTTGATGTAGTCACCCTCATTTGTCTTCTTTCACATAGTAAGCAAAAGCTGGCATTACAATCTTTATGGCTACCATCCCATTTTGTTTATTACTAAACAAACCACAATTATTCAGTCTAAGACAATTGAATAAGTGTTGTTTGCTGTCAGAATAAGGGCCGTTACAAAACACAGTCATCAGGTACTTAGGTTTGCTCTATTCCCAGCATCATCTTTCACATCAGCATTAAGTTGTATACAGAGCAAGAAATAAATAAATAAATAAACCCTTAGTCACAAATAATTTTAGTACTTGGAGTGCAGTAAAGGGAGTCAGAAGACAAACAGCATGTGGTACTGTCAGATTGTGTGTGAATACACGCGTAAGTAGAACACACATTCCTCCTGTCAAGTTGTGCTGAGGAATTTTCAGTTCCCATGGTGATGACCATTAAGACTGCAATTTTCTTGGATGTGACACTGTGTAGTCTGGTACACGGCTACCAGCATTTCACAGCAGTGTGTGATTTTATTACACCATGAATTGCTAAGATCTTATGGCATCAGTGATAGATGGATGAAAGAATGAATTAAAGAGTACTGGTGGAATGATACTGATGGGGGAGAACAGAAGTACAGTACTCAGAGAAAAACCTGCCCCAGTGCCACTTTGTCCACCATAAAGCTGATGTGGACTGACCTGGGCCTCAGTGGTGACAGGACAGTGAGTAACTGTCTGAGCCATAGCACAGCCTACATTCATAGGAAGTTTCTTCTACCCTGATGATGGAGGTATTAGGTTCCTTTGTAAGGGTGGTAATCATGTATCACATACCATGCCATAATGTCCCATACAATCAAAGCCTTCAAAATGCACAAGTGCAATCCACAGAAATGTGTAAGTGCATAAACTGAAATACTGTGCAATGGCAGTGCATGGAAACCAAACAGGAAGAGACCTCAAAAAGGTGACAGCAAATTAGATCTGAAGCTGACCGCTCATTACTATCCACAAGTAACTGCTCTTCCAAATGTGTATGGCTAACTGTACTGGACATCTCAGATCCAAACAGACATTTTCAATCACACCTACATACAGTTTAGCTGTCACCTGTTCAGCATGAGCGTCACATTGCTTTTTGGTGCCTGCTGGCAGAGGTGGGGAAAAACAATATTATGCATTTCACTTTTATGTTATGTTTAATAAATTATTGAACAATTTCAAAATAAAATAAATGTGAAATATGTAAAAATATGTAACGCCATATCGGTATGGCTCAAGGCATACAACATCTACAATGTACCAGCATCGTGCCTAGCTTGCACGTTATAATATTACAGTGCACTGGTAAAGCACTGGAATGTTGATAGTTGGAGAGAGTAATGTATGCATACAACACTCGGGATGGAAATACAAAATTATTAACAGGAATGGCAGTTGGCTGGACAGGTTGCAGCAGAATTTGCTGTTATGGCCGTGGGCCATGATCAGCACTTTCAGTGAAATGTAAAATATATATGTGAGTGGCAACTGTCCTGAATGGCAACTATCAGTACACACTGAATTTTTAAATAAGATCACTCCCTGTACTGCCTTCCACATAGTATTAGCATTTAGCATACCAGTGTTTATCTTGTGTCCTATTGTCTGTGCCTAATGCAATTAAGTAATACAGTTGCCTAAAAGGACATTAAATAAAACGCCTTGAAAAGTGTAATGTAGATATTTTTGTTTTCGCTCCATTATCTAGGGTACAAGAGCCTCTGCAACTGTATTGTAGTTCTTGTGTAAAGTTTCTTTCCTCCCAATTAGATTTGAAATTACTGTAAAATAATTGTACATTAATTTTATAATTAATTATAACTAAGCAGCATCTTAATTCACAGAGACTGCAACTGTGTGGTACATACTGAACAACTCTGGTGTTTCTTTCTTAGATTTAAAACTCGGTTTTATACATTTCATTGTATTTCAATGACAACAGTAATATTATGAAAGTCATCCAGAGAATACTCTAGTTTTAGCATAAGTCCTAGTTCACTGCATAGTCCTGCATTAGAGTGGAACCTTTTGTAGACAGTGTAAGTCAAGATTTGCAACTTACCAAGTTCTTCCAACTTCATACCACTTGCTCTCCATTACTGGTATCTGTAAGGACAGAGCATTAAATTAGGAAACAATAAAACAGCTTCAAGTGATGCAAAATAGTCAGCAGTCCATGTGACACCACAGTGTGGGTATATAAGACTATACACTAGTTTAGGTGGGTAACAGTTTTGTGCTGGAAAGTTTTTATTCATTTTTAAACTTTGCCTTGTTTTATTAATTTGCTATGTACTTGCTAGCAGATGCTGTGGCCAAATATTCCGTTGGACACCATAAAGCATTTAGATACAGTGTGACTGTGACCCAGGGTCACAATTTAAGCTTTCTTCCATGTTATTGTGTGCTGTTTTAAACAAGCTGTTCAGACTGGAAACCGCCGCAGTGGATGTACAGTTCATACCTCTTATGTGAAGGTCAAAATACTGCTTAGTTACACCTTACTGACCTTCAAAACCCACAGAAATCTGCTTGCTAAGGTGACTCACAAACTGAGTTCAGAATATAATGCTTTAACAGACAACCCTGTATCATGAGACACTCAAAAATTATAGTGTTGATCTGCAAGCTGCCTTCTCTTCACTGTGAGCTTGTGTCAATCCTTGAAACACACACACACTCACACACATTACCGCTCACCTTTCAGTGTTAGCCTCTGTGTACTGTAAGGTCTTCAAACCCTCAAATGTGCTGCCATCTGTGCACTGTACTCAGTGAGTGCATTTTAGGTTGCTTAAAATTTAACAATCCTCCATCCTGGACAGTAAAGGGAATTAAAATTCCAGTCTCACTGAAGGGTTAAAATTTAATTTGTATCGGGCATTTCTGCCTTACTTTTCCTAAATACATAATTTCTGTAACACATGTTGATGCTACCACAGCACTTTGTAAACTCGAAGAACTGTGGAAGGGTTAGACATACCGTTCTGCTGCTGCAGCACTTCTCTCCTAATCATCTGCATACCAGAAAGTGCTGCTGCTTAATGAAGCCACATTCACATTAGAAATTCATTTTAATGTACAATGACAATCATGTGTCAGCAACTCTATGTTAAATGACAGGTCCATGCTTGTAACTCCACCCATTAAATATTTTATGGACTCTCCTCTGCAGTGACATTCCTATTTGTGGGTAACTGAATGATTAATTTCGTGTTCTAAGCATATTTCAAGAAGGAAGGTTGGTGGTTTCTGTAGCAGTTTAGTTGAGGATTTAGGTCTTCTGAGGTGTGAAGTTGTGTCCCTGTTTCCCAGCATTTTGGCAGCACACAGTGCCTTCCTCTTAGACCCCTCCAGCCACAAATACAAAGGCTTAATAAGACACCAGGCCAGAAACACTAAGACATCCATCTATGTGAGATAAAACGTTCACACAACTAAATTATACTTTATTTAATCACACAAAATCAATCCAGTCTGAGAGTGCTGCAAGTTGAAAGAACCAGCAAGTATCCATCCAAATAAACATATATGATACAGAGGACATAACTCAGCTAAATATTTCAGCTGTTAATTGCACCATCATCAGGTTGAATGCAAAACACATTGCTGTACATTAAGCCAGATGACAGCTTAATTTAAAGCTGAAACATATAGCTGTGTTCGCATTCTCTACATCAATTATATATTGTGTTAAACAGATACTTACTACCAGTCCTTCATACACTCATATTTAGCATGATGGAATCAGCCATGTTACGTTGTTGCTATCAGTGCACTGCATTTAGATATTTAACAAACCCATCTGCAAGAGAAGGAACAGTCTTACAAATGGAGGCCAGGAATTTATATTCCCTCATGCCTCCTCTTGCTCACACCTAGACAATACCAATTTAACTACAACAATCTACTGTTTTACTACACTTTAGTCAGAGACTAGCTTGCAGGTTGGACAATCACGGAACTGGATTCAGTTCTTGGCAGAAGTACAGATTTTTCTCATCACCACACTCAAGGAAGCCACAATAGCTCAGTCAGTATAGTGACTAGCCCACGGGTTTGACAATGCAGGGTTAAATATATGACAGGGGCAAGGAGCTTTTCTCTTCTCCAAAAATGTCCAGGACCAGCTCTGGAACCAAGCAAGCTTCCTATTCAACAGGTATACACAGTAGAGCAGCAAGGGCATACAGTTAACTGCTCATCACCATCTAGTGCCAAGGGTAAGAATGAGTGGAGCTATATTTCTGCTCCCCCTCATACCTTCATGGTGTGGACAGGAACAACTTTACCTTTACTTCCCTGCACTCAGACCAGTTATGAGGCCTGCCCAGCCTCCTACCCAACTGGAACAGGAAGCCTTTCCCTGCAGGTAAAGTGGCCTAGGCATGACACAAACTGCTCACCTGCTTCTAGTGCTGGACATTAGGAATGACTGGAACTATACCTCCAATAGAAGACCAACACTCACAGTACACTCTAGTGCCAGTCCTTTACATTTTACCCATTATGCCACAATGCCCACAAGTACTACACTGACCAACAAAATCTCATCAGTTCTTTTGAACACCAGAATAAGTTTTGTTGTAACAATCATAAAACTGGAAATAAAATGTTATGTTCCTCTCACAGTGTTCATATGTCTGTGTGCTGTTAAATGATAGGGGGATTGTAATAACTTTCAGTAGAAAGATAAAAATTTAACATTAAATAAAAAACAATAATCACAATGCCATATTTAATAATCTCTACCAATGCCATACAATGTGTGCAGGTCATATTTTTTTGGCATTGTCACTAATAAAAGTTTACTTGTTGTTGAAAATGAACATTTTTGGTTACTACAGGGTCCTTATTTTGTCTGGCAGCTACCAATGGTCACTTTCCACTACTATTCCACTGTGCCTGTGCACAGTTGGATGAGTGGGCTACTATGATGCAGTAAGTGAGCCAACATGAAGTGGCAACCAACAGCTGTCAGATAAAATAATGACTCTGCGTAATTAGAATGTTTATCTTCATGTATGAAAAACATGTAATTTATTTTCTTTGTACATGTTTTAATTTGTGTAAGCTGTCAGTGAGTAGAAAGTAACAGTCATACTGGAAAGATGTGTAGTGAAAAATAAGATGTATAAAACTGTGATTGCTACATGAAGTAGAAACTGATGAAACATAGAAATAATTGTACAAAATCTACGTATAGATAATATTTAATGCTATACTGATGCAACAGAAGGAGATTAGAAATTCCAGAAATATTTCTCAGAGAGATCTTTACAAAACCAAAATCACACACCAGTTCCCATAGAATTGTGACAATACGTGCTCACGCCTTACTGCAAACAACACAAGCTGCAATAATTTCACAAACAAGGATGGTGACTTCACCTGATACTCTGTATCCACACAATGGGTCAAGCACTGCAGCAACTAGCTGCTGGTACAGTGTTATCTCATTTTTGGTTCTTCTTTGATGTATATTGATACACAACAGAAGTAATGCACAAGCTTCAAAATGTCTCAGAGGCAAGCCACAGTTTCTTGCAACCAAACTGCAGGGACAATGTTAGCTGACAGTCATTTAAAAGTAACCTGTGTAACAGTTGTAACAAAATCATGTCATATTTCGTAAATTAACCAAGCAGAGTCATAACAAGGGCAATGTGACTGCAGAGCACAAAAAACGTGTACAATATGAATGTACCGTCCCATGACCAGGACAAACATTGTGCTACTGCTATTATTGTTTGTTGTTATTTAAATATTTACCTTTTTACCAAAAAAAAAACTACTGTGAAAGTACAGTGAGGGTGGAATTTTATATTCTTCCCTTTGGAGCAAAGTAAGCTCAGTTACAACTCTGCACAGATGTACCTGATGCATATTGTGCAGTTTTATAATGACAGTCAGTGACATGTTGCCATCAACCACGTCTGGAGATCATACTGTTTGTGAATGGCAGCCACAACTGAAACTGTATGTATACTGTAGGCAGCAGCACACAACAACACTGTACAGCTATATGAGAGTGACAGTAGAGATATAAAGTTGTTTCTTGTAAACCAGAAATGAAGTTGTTACAGAACAGTAATAAATACGTTAATGATACTTGTTTATTCCCAGGTGTGTTTATTTCTTAGTTAATACACCCTTCTCCAGTACTGCATTGCTTTATTAAACACTGCTTTTTAATGTGTCAGTAGGTCATACTTTTCAGAAATTTGAGGAATTCCAGTTTAATTTCATCACACAAAGCATAGATTATAAAAGACTGATGGCAAACAAACTGATATTTCTGTGCCAAATATTTAGTGTATATCTCACCCACACATTTCTAACCATGTAAAGCCTCCATTTAATTGGAATAAGGGCATATAAATATTTATTTCTTATGTCACAGAAAACAAACACAGCAGTGTTAGAATGACCAATCAGTTAAATAATCAGTTTACTCTACAAATCATATTAAACACATGAACACATAGTGTAAGTTATAACCAGAGTTGTATAAAGTTACAGGAGCTGGTATGTATAGTTACCAGTGTTCTTTATTAAAGGCTTCAATACCAACACCCACAGCACAGTGTCAGTGGTCACCCATCCCAAGAACTGATCACACCCAGTTCAGCTTAACCACAGAGCTCAGACAATACAATATTATTTTTGTCCCCCACTGGAGCAGTCCTGATAAAACAGGGTGATGCTTGGATATGTCAACCCTCATTAACTTGCTGCTCCCTTTGCCTTCTGTAGCTGTGATGACCAAAGTCCCTCAAACCATACTATGTAAACAAAACATTTCTTTCCGCCAAATACTTCAGCATCAACTTGAACCGACTCACTTCACCTGAAGATAGAAGCAGTATATTCCCCAGAAACTTTGGAACAATCAACAGCTACAAGGTGTAAAAACACAACTGCTTACCGTCATTTGACAAGTTAATTGGTTTGGGAGATGAAACATGTGGACATGACATCCCCATTCTGCGTTCATTTTATGCACTTGCAGTGAATATGTGTGTGACAACACAAACAAGCAGAGAAGTAGTAACAGCACTAAGCACGAAAGACGGCCCCCTGAAGATGGTCAAACAATTGTGACCGAAACATGTAGGGTTTTAATGATGTGTTGTACAAACATTTTTAACAATTTAGTGTCTTAAATGTGAATGTGTTTTAAAAAGAGTGCATGAGTTGGTTTGAATAAAATAAATATAACAACATGCTCGGTGCGAAAGTAAAGATGTGATAACAAGTCCCAATTGATAACTGTTAATGGTCATTCTGAAACACATCATTCCGGAGTGTCACCTGACAGCAGTATTATGTGACCCAATGTACATTTCTGGTTACACCTCATACATGACTTCACCTCCTTAGGAAACTGAACAATTGATGATCCCCTTCTCGATTCATCCATACCTGTTCAAACAGAACCCTGTGTCACTGGGCAAATGGATCAATATAAGTGTTGGTAGGGGGTCATTTTGCCCCACACACCACTTCTATACAAGCAGTCACCTGGAGACTCCTTCATTTACCTCCATGATGCCTGAATTTGTTAAATTTGTCGAATATTTAAAAAAAAATGAATCCCTACCTCCAGAAAAACACTGCAACTTAATTTCACGGACCAATCAGTTAACTGTACCTGGGCAACTAGCTGGTAATCACTGATACATGTAAGCGTAATACATGGGGAAAATGTACTGTTTTAAATGTTAACAGAAGGTGGTATATACAGCAGTCATAAATGGTTATCATTTTGTAAGACAAAAATATATATGAGTGCCCCACACTGAGGTTCAAATTACATGGCCAGTCTTAGTTCTTTGCTACACTTAGTCAAGTTCTGTGCAGACATATGCAACTGGAAATGGATATTTCCTGTTCATTATCTAATAAACATACACACAGCATCTATCTCCCATTTCTCAAATAGAGAAAATCCAAAGATACTAGGAACGCTGCTCAACACATCTGCCAATATGTATGGCAGTCATGGCTCTTAAAAGTGTTTGTTTGATTCTGTTTGTCTGTGCAAGAGAACACAGCTAGGTTTGAACACAATTACAATCCCAGTTCCAAATCTTTTATTTCATTTACATAACTATACTTGCAGTTTCTTCTGATCTTTACACAGCATATGAAAAGAACACCTGTGGATGACATTTGGTGACCTTTAACATCTTTAGTACAGGAATCAATTTACAGAGAGTACACACGTGCAAAAAAATTAAGTTTCATCTGCTATATATTGTGATGTGGATAAGGAAACCCATCACATCCTGGATGAACAAGGGGTACATCTGTGGTATTTGATACATTACAAAGGGGCAGGTAGATCAGCACCTTGCTAACTACACAGCTTGTTGTGGGGTTGGTCAAATCCACCTAGCAAATGTCAGCAAGAGCCCTTCAAGAAGCCACAGTCACTTTGTCCTGAGTTGTGTCCACTTTTCCCTACAAAATAATGAAAATTAAATGATTCATACCCACAGAAGAAATCCAATATCACTTTTACCTAGATACAGCTAGCAACAAAAGGGTGTTACTAATCTACACTCAAGAAGATGAGGCCAATAGGTTTTCCTGAATAATATATACATACACACACACACACATATACACAAAGGAAAGAGATTACCGCTACTCACTATGTAATAGCCCAAAAGAGCACAAGTCTTATGACAAACCAAGTTTCACACCCACATCAAACAACAGACAAAATTATAGTTTTGTATATTTGAATATCTATATTTTTATAACAAACCTGAAGACAAAAGATTCTGGACTGAATGGTGTAAGGAATTTCCTGAATTGAATCAGCTTTGAATTTCTTCACGTATGCAATTTTTATTTGTGTTATTCCAAAACATTTAATGTCTGTCACATTTTCAAGGATTTATTACCTATGTTACGTTGCCATTTCATCCTCAGTTCCGTTCACAAGATACAACCATACACTTAGTTGTTTTGGTAGTTACTTCTGAACCAACCCCCTTACTGGTGACTAATAAAGCTTCTGTGTTTTCTTTCTCTGCTGGTCATAAAGTTCACTTCATAAGGACTGTGGAAACAACACTGTGACAACAGAAATAACAAACACAGGAGTACAAATTTCACAGATGGCAGAGAAGGTAACAACAATATAGAGGAAAATGGAAGGAACACAGTGACAAATAAGATCTGGGGGGAATAAAGACAATTCTGAAAAATCAGCCAAAAGGAGAAAGAAGTTTTGCATGCCCTCTCAATAGTGCAAGGATTGTGTTCCATAAAACCCAACAGGTCTTCACTGGAATATGCACAATACTGTAATGGATGGTGACAACAACAGTGATCTTAGCCATGATTTCAGCAACAGTATCAAGAACCAAATGTGCAAGACAGCAACTGTCAGAACAGTGGGCTGTCCCAAGATACACTCAACCAACCGATCTGCCATTCTCACTGGGACACATGTACTGTACTGCAGCAGCAACTCAACATTTACACAACAGGTGCCATGTATTGATTTTCTTCCTGTGATTCCTGGGTTCCTTATACGAACATCAACAGCATAAGAGGCATTTGCAACCTAGGTAATGTTACAGGACATGAACTGAGTTCACAGTGCTGAATCAGCTACAGAGTTCATGAAGTGTCAAATTATAAACAGCAGGAACATTACAAAATAATATAGATGTAGCCATTCTTTCCCTAGGATATGGCCATTTTCCCTGCCAGTCATAGCAAACAGCAGCTAAAACTTTGAAGAAGGAATATCATTATAACAAGGCACTAAACTTTTTCAAGGTGGGGAAAGAGGATTTAAAATGCATGTAACTCTACCTCAGTACACATCTGTGGGTGTTCTCTGTTAGGTCTGCAGTAGGTAAAAGGCAAGTTATATTTTTTGATAATGCTCCATCAAATGCAGAGGTCACACAGAACTGAATGACAAGTGCAGGAGGATTATAAATTGTGACTTCAGAAGAAATAACAGAGGATTTCAAAGCACCTACAACATTCATCTACTGGGAATGAGATACCCTAAGATACAATTCGGTCAGGAAAGTTTAGCTACATGCTATGCTACGCTATCTGGCGCTACACTTTTTTACTAAATTCATGGGAATAACGGTCACAATTTCTATGGATCTGTAAAGAAATATAAACCGATATCTGACAAGAACATTTTAAAGTGCCACACAAGAACTGGAGGGACTAAAGCAAACTATGAATACCCTCTGACCTTAACCACACCACATCTCCAGCTGATATTTCTCCATGAAGCCTGCGACACTAAGGATAACATAAGGACAAGAAGAATGTGGAGGAAATGTGAAATACATAAAAACTTTTGACTGCAAATCTCAAGGGAAAAAACCCTTGTAATATCTACAAATAAATAGGAGGATAATATTTACATAAACCTCACAAACATAATGTGTAAGGCTGGGAACAGAACTCACGCTACTGAGTATAATATCAAATGTACAGCTCTGATGAAATGTAACAAACCTGCAGATTCCATTACACAAGGAAACTCCTTGGTAAATATCAACTTACCAACACCCAGCAGCAGCAGTGAATGACAGTGGAAGGGTTACATTCTCGTACGTGATGCACTTAAAACACACAGCTGGAGCATCACTTATGACAGTGCATTATTTCATGACACTGTCAACTAACAAGATAAGAATATAGTGTTCAGAGAGATATTTGGGCCTAAGAGGGAGTAAGCAACAGAAGACTCAAGAAAACTGTAGAATGAGGGGCTTCACAATTTATATCCATCACCCCCTCACCAGCTATTATTTGGGTGACTGAATCCAGATGGACAGAGAGGTCACAAAACAGTGCTGACTGGGAGAAGTTCAGTAAGGAGGCTAAGGTCCACACTGGACTGTGGTACCACATAAGAAGAAAAAGGAAAAGGAAAAGAAGGAGGAGGAGGAGGAAGGAAGAGGAGGAGAATAAGGAGGAGGATGAGGAGAAGGAGGAGGAGAAGAAGGATGAGGAGGAGAAGAAGAAGAAGGAGGAGAAGGAGGAGGAGAAGAAGAAGAAGGAGGAGGAGGAGGAGACTGAATCAAGAATGTGATGGGTGGGGCATGTGACACCTGTAGGGGAGAAGAGAAATATGTACAGGATTTTGGTGGAGAAACACAAATGAAGGAGACTACTTGGAATACTTATGCATAGACTGAAGGATAATATTAGAACAGATCTTAATGAAACAGGGTGGAAGAATACAGAATGCAAGAAATTTCTGACTGTCTGGGGACTAGCAGGTTTTCAAGATGATTCTTCTCCATGGAGTTAATTAGTTAGTTGGTTGGTTAGTTAGTGGATTAGTAAGTTAGTTATCTAGTTTGTCAACTGCAAAGATTAGACAAGTACAGTTTCAGTGACAGCTGAATTAGTTCAGAGCATTGGTGGAATAATCTTGAAAGAGGCGAATAGAAGTACTCAGCGAGGAACCCAAACTGGTGTGACTATGCCTAATGTAAGACCTCCTGACCCATATTTATGTTAAGACACAGAATACTGCATCTTATGTCACTATCACTGTCAGCAGGAATTAACACTGCAGCAGTGATGATGATATAACAGCAGAACTTGACCCCGTGGCTGTGTCAATCAGAAGCTGTCCTCACAACTGATCAGCAAACAGCACTGGCCTTCATTCCTCAGTCACTTATGTATCTCAAGTTAACCTTTAAAGCACAATGGCTACTTGATATACTACCTACATTAACATAAATAGACCCTGCAATTCTGACATGGTTCTCCCAATAAACAGCAATTATTTCCCTAATCAGCAGTACAGGAGTGGTGTTTGCTTTGTTAATGCAGGAGGCATGAACCACATTCATAAGCACCATTTAGCCAACTTTCATGCTAGAAAAGGTTAAATAACACATAAAAACCAATTAAACATACTACATAATCATCAAATCATCTAAAAACTCTGAGCCTGAAAGTGTGACTGAAAATGATAAAAGATATTTGTTTATTATTTAATAAGCTTACTAGATACCTTTAGAACTGGCTTTTTGTAGTAATACTGGCCAGAAGTCATTATAAATAGAAAACTTAAAACTATAAAATGTAAATTATTTGGTAAATTTTTATAATCTTACATCAGAACAAAGGGGCTTTTCACAGTTCCCTGCAACTATGAAAGATAATATTTTAGCTAAATACAGGATACAAAATAAATCTGTAATAAAATACTAACACAGAAAACAATTTCGATTTCTTTATTTGTGTGTTATTCCCTTTTTTAAATCTTCGCTAATATGCTGCTGAGATGGACATCATCCTCAGCAACTCATAACCACCTCCTGTTATACTGGCCTATTAAACCTCCTAGATTTAAGAGAAACTCTCTGAGAGCTTTCCCCACCAAAATTCAACATGTATTCCTTGTCTCTCCCACTGTAGCTTCATAAATGTCACTTCGTTATGCACGGTCTTAACCTGCCCATTCGCTTTGTCCTTCTTAGATCCAAACGTCTTGCACGACATTTTGTTTTCACATACCTGTACAATATATTCCGTACGCACAGTAACACAGCGCATTTCATGGCCCCACAACAGATATTACAAAATTATTATCACATAGTGCCATACATTTGATGGACCAATTAGTCCACATTCTTCTACCAACACCATCCCAGATAGCATTACAATTTTGAAGCCTCAAGTTCACAGAATTAATATTTAAAAAGTCAGATCCTACCTCGCAGAAAACACATTGCATCACCATTACACTGTCTTGGGAAACAAACGTTACTGCGAAATTTATATGAAACACACAAAATCACAAGCAAAAAAACTCCGTACTTTATTTTTCTGTTAAAGTCTGAACATACTCGGCACCCGAACAGACTGAATGTCACTCGGTATGTGGCCGTTTGGTTGATGAGTTTTTCGAGATATCGAATCCTAATTTTCATACTGCGGCCAAACTCGTTCCGCACGCGGCTATTTCGAACAAAAAATATCTGCGGGAATTATTTAAGATACAGAGCTCGAGGGAAGTTCATTTTAAAGCTAACATTGCGTGCTTTTCACCAGCATACATTTTAACTGTTTCACGTCTAAGTACAGACATTTGTTATTAAATTTCACCTTTCCATCCAAAATAACAACGCAAACAAAAATAGCACAAAACTGCTTATTTTCTGCTCTACAACATGCCTTTCAGAATACAGTGTCGACGACGTCGTGAACACACAAACACACACACACATCGAGAAAACTGCAAATCTGCTGGTTGTATCGATTGTATAATTATATTTGTATGAGGTATCCGAGGATACAAGAGTGTAAAATGGGACAAAGGCATTAAGAGACACAATCTAAAATTACAAAGTAGGAGAAGCAGGAAGATGAGGGCACAGAGGGCATATGAAAGAAACAGACGCATAGATCCGCTGTCTCAATCCAGGTACTGGATTGATGCGAGGGGCAAACTTCACACTCCGACCGCTTTATCCCCTGCTAAGAATGCCGGTATCCATGAAATAGGAGGGCAGGTGGGCGCCAGGTTCGGTCTGGACTTTTTTTGGGGGGGAAAAAGAAAAATCTCTTGGTCCTGCTGGGAATAGAATACCAGATCGCCAACCCGGTAGCATAGTCACTACATCGACTGAGCTATTAAAGGTAAACAGTCACAATATAATACTAAAGCTGTTGTGCACAATAAAATAACACTCATAGACAATGGAGTCACCGATTGCGTCAGGCATGTCAGACAACAATTGTGGGTCACAAGATGTGCCACTGGCAGCGATTGGGGTGGTGTGGAAGTCGTTTTGAAAATTGCTAAGGAAACGGCATTGTCACATTTAACCCTTTAAACGCTGAATTAAATCCCACCTGCTATTTGCTGGCATTATTAGCTCACCATTTTCTCCACGTTAGCAGGATAAGGGTTAAATCATTAACCCTTAGGCTACTAAT
>Ga0268261_10000186_pt1 | contig 38490 bp, 1 predicted proteins | sample TergutNc150P1_FD_190353 | JGI IMG/M metagenome (GOLD analysis project Ga0268261, IMG submission 190353) | Nasutitermes corniger P1 segment gut microbial community from laboratory colony in Florida, USA - Nc150 P1 (SPAdes) (version 2) | ecosystem: Host-associated > Arthropoda: Insects > Digestive... | reverse complement strand
GAAAGCGGGATGGCAGATCGCACTTCGTTGGGTGAAGGCGCATGCAGGTACAAGGGGCAATGAACTAGCGGACACACTGGCAAAGGAAGCGACGACGAATGGAACAATCACCGAAAGTTATACAAGAATTTCCAAAAGCGCGGTGCTAAGACAACTTGAAGAAGGAAGCGCGAGGAAATGGCAGAGAAGCTGGACCCAAACAACTAAAGGCAGTACGACAAAAGAATACTTCCCGGACATAGAAGGACGACTAATGATGAAGCTAAAACTCACGGGGAATCTAACTACCATACTAACGGGACACGGGAACATCAAAGTTTAACTACACAGATTCCACATCAGCGGTAAACAAACGTGCCCATGTAGGAAGGGAGACCAGACAACAGATCACATAATTTATGACTGCGACAGATTGAAGGAAGAGAGGGACAGAATGAAGGCGGCGGTAAACAAGACGGGTGCCTGGCCAACCAGCAAAAAAAACCTAATAAAAAGACACTACAAAGAGTTTTCAAAATTTAATAATTCCATATCTTTTGAGGTGTTAAATGCTGAGGGAAATCAATAGCAATACTAAGAGTAACATCTATGCTAATCAAGTTATATGCTTGTAGTATTACGATTGTAAAGAAGTAATGGAGCAAGCAATAAACCATACCTAAAAAAAAAGACGAAACTCTTAGAGTCTCTAAAGGAAAAGGCCAGGACAGTTAGAGTCTCTAAATTAATAAGGCCAAACACTTAGAGTCTCTAAAGGAATAGGCCAGGACAGTTAGAGTCTCTAAATTAATAAGGCGAAACCATTTCAGTCTCTAAAGATTAGGCCAGGACGGTTAGAGTCTCTAAATTAATAAGGCGAAACTCTTAGAGCCTCTAAAGGAATAGGCCAGGAGAGTTAGATTATCTAAATAATAAGGCGAAACGCTTAGAGTCTATAAAGGAATAGGCCAGGAGAGTTAGAGTCTCTAAATTAATAAGGCGAAACACTTAGAGTCTCTAAAGGAACAGGCCAGGACAGTTAGAGTCTCTAAATTAATAAGGCGAAACACTCAGAGTCTCTATAGGAATAGGCCAGGACTGTTAGAGTCTCTAAATTAATAAGGCGAAACCCTTAGAGTCTCTAAAGAAAAAGGCCAGGGCAGTTAGGGTCTCTAAATTAATAAGGCGAAACTCTTAGAGTCTCTAAAGGAATAGGACAGGAGGGTTAGAGTCTCTAAATTAAAAAGGCGAAACACTTAGAGTCTCTAAAGGAATAGGTCAGGAGAGTTAGAGTCTCTAAATTAATAAGGCGAAACTCTTAGAGTCTCTAAAGGAATAGGCCAGGACAGTTAGAGTCTCTAAATTAATAAGGCGAAAATCTTAGAGTATCTAAAGTAATAGGCCAGGACAGTTAGAGTCTCTAAATCAATAAGGCGAAACTCTTCGAGTCTCTAAAGTAATAGACCAGGACAGTTAGAGACTCTAAATTAATAAGGCGAAAACCTTAGAGTCTCTAAATGTATAGGCTAGGACAGTTAGATTCTCTAAATTAAGAAGGCGAAAATCTCAGAGTCTCTAAAGGAATAGGCCAGGATAGTTAGAGTCTCTAATTTAATAAGGCGAAACTTTTAGAGTCTCTAAATGTAAAGGCCAGGACAGATAGAGTCTCTAAATTAATAAGGCAAAACACTTAGATTCTCTAAAGGAATGGGCCAGGACAGTTAGAGTCTCTAAATTATTAAGGCGAAACCCTTAGAGTCTCTAAAGTAATAGGCCAGTAGATTTAGGGTCTCTAAATTAATAAGGCGAAACACTTAGAATCTCTAAACGAATACGCCAGGACAGTTACAGTCTCTAAACTAATAAGGCGAAAATCGCAGAGTCTCTTAAGTTATAGGCCAGGACAGTTAGATATTCTAAATTAATAAGGCGAAATTCTCAGAGTCTCAAAACGAATAGATCAAGGCAGTTAGTCTCTAAATTAATAAGGCGAAACTCTTAGAGTATCTAAAGGAATAGGCCATGACAGTTAGAGTCTCTAAATTAATAAGGCGAAACTATTAGAGTCTCTAAAGGAATAGGCCAGGACAGTTAGAGTCTATAAAATAATAAGGCGAAACTCTTAGAGACTCTAAAGAATAGGCCAGGACAGTTAGGGTCTCTAAAATAAAAAGGCGAATCACTTAGGGACTCTAAAAAATAGGCCAGGACTGTTAGAGTCTCTAAATTAATAAGGCGCAATTCTTAGAGTCTCTAAAGAAAGAGGCCAGGACAGTTAGAGTCTCTAAATTAATAAAACGAAACCCATAGAGTCTCAAAAGAAATAGGCCAGGACACTTAGAATCTTTAAATTAATAAGGCGAAACACTTAGAGTCTCTAAATTAATAGGCCAGAAGAGTTAGTGTCTCGAAATTAATAAGGCGAGAATCTTAGAGTCTGTAAAGGAATAGGCCAGGAGATTTAGAGTCTCTAAAGTAATAGGCCAGGACATTTAGAGTCTCTAAATGAATACGGCGAAACTCTTAGAATCTCTAAAGGAATATGCCAGGACGGTTACAGTCTCTAAATTAATAAGGCAAAATCTTAGAGTCTCTAAAGGAATAGGCCAGGAAAGTTAGAGTCTATAAATTAATAAGGCGAAAAACTTAGAGTCTTTATAGGAATAGGCCTGGACAGTTAGAATCTCTAAATTAATAAGGCGAATATCTCAGTCTCTAAAGGAATAGTGCATGAGAGTTAGGCGCTCTAAATTAATAAGGCGAACTTCTTAGAGTACCTAAAGTAATAGGCCAGGACAGTTAGAATCTCTAAATTAATAAGGCGAAACTCTTAGAGCCTCTAAAGGAATAGGCCAGGACAGTTAGAGTTTCTAAATTAATAAGGCGAAACTCTTAGAGTCTCTAAAGAAATAGGCCAGGAGAGTTAGAGTCTCTAAATTAATAAGGCGAAACTCTTAGAGTCTCTAAAGGAATAGGCCAGGACAGTTAGAGTCTCTAAATTAAAAAGGCGAAACTCTTAGAGTCTCTAAAGGGATAGGCCTGGACAGTTAGAGTCTCTAAATTAATAAAGCGAAACTCATAGAGTCTCTAAATGAATAGGCCAGGACAGTTAGGTTCTCTATAATAATAAGGCGAAACTCTTAGGGTCTCTAAAGGAATAGGCCAGGACAGTTAGAGTCTCTAAATTAATAAGGCGAAACTCTTAGTGTCTCTAAAGGAATAGGCCAGGATATTTAGGGTCTTTAATTTCTAAGGCGAAAGTCTTAGCGTCTCTAAAGTATTAGGCCAGGAGAGTTAGGGTCTCTAAATTAATAAGGCGAAAAACTTAGAGTCTCTAAAGGAATAGGCCGGGACAGTTAGAGTCTCTAAATTAATAAGGCGAAAATTTAGAGTCTCTAAGGAATAGGCCAAGGCAGTAAGAGTCTCTAAATGAATAAGGCGAAAGTCTCAGTCCCTAAAGGAAATGTGCAGGACAGTTAGGGGCTCTAAATTAATAAGGCGAATATCTTAGAGTCTCTAAAGGAGGAGGTCAGGACAGTTAGCGTCTCTAAATTAATAAGGCGGAACTTTTTGAGCCTCTAAAGGAATAGGCGAGGACAGTTAGAGTCTCTAAATTAATAAGGCGAAACGCTTAGAGTCTCTAAAGGATTAGGCCAGGACAGTTAGTGCCTCTTAATTAATAAGGCGGATCTATTAGTGTCTCTAAAGGAAGAGGCCAGGACAGTTAGATTCTATAAATTAATAAGGCGAAACACTTAGAGTCTTTAAAGGAATAGGCCAGTACAGTTAGAGTCTCTAAATTAATAAGGCGAAACTCTTAGAGTCTCTAAAGTAATAGGACAAAAGTGTTAGAGTCTCTAAATTAATATGGCGAAACACTTATAGTCTCTAAAGGAAGAGGCCAGGACAGTTAGAATCTCTAAATTAATAAGGCGAAACTCTTAGAGTCTCTAAATGAATAGGCCAGGACAGTTAGAGTCTCGAAATTAATAAGGCAAAAATCTAAGAGTCTGTAAATGAATAGGCCAGGAGATTTAGTGTCCCTAAATTAATAAGGCGAAACACTCAGGGTCTCTAAAGGAATAGATAAGGACTGTTAGAGTCTCTAGATTAATAAGGCGAAACTCTTAGAGTCTCTAAAGAAATAGGCCAGGACAGTTAGTGTCTCTAATTTAATAAGACGAAACGCTTAGAGTCTCTAAAGGAATAGGACAGGAGTGTTAGAGTCTCTAAATTAAAAAGGCGAAACACTTAGAGTCTCTAAAGGAATAGGTCAGGAGTGTTAGAGCCTCAAATTTAATAAGGCGAAACACTTAGAGTCTCTAAAGGAATAGGCCAGGACAGTTAGAGTCTCTAAAATAATAAGGCGAAACTTTTAGAGTCTCTAAAGAAATAGGACAAAATTGTTAGAGTCTCTAAATTAATAAGGCGAAACACTTAGAGTCTCTAAAGGAAGAGGCCAGGACAGTTAGAATCTCTAAATTAATAAGGCGAAACCCTTAGAGTCTCTAAATGAATAGGCCAGGACCGTTAGATTCTCGAAATTAATAAGGCGGAATTCTTAGAGTCTCTAAAGAAATAGGCCAGGACATTTAGTGTCCCTAAATTAATAAGACGAAAATTTAGAGTCTCAAAAGAAATAGGCCAGGACAGTTAGAATCTTTAAATTAATAAGGCGAAACACTTAAAGTCTCTAAATGAATAGGCCAGGAATGTTAGAGTCTCGAAATTAATAAGGCGAAAAACTTAGAGTCTGTAAAGGAATAGGCCAGGAGATTTAGGGTCTCTAAATTAATAAGGCGAAATTCTTAGAGTCTCTAAATTAATAGGCCAGTACATTTACAGTCTCTAAATTAATAAGGCGAAACTCTTAGAGTCTCTAAAGGAATATGCCAGGACAGTTAGAGTCTCTATATTAATAAGGCGAAGCTCTTAGAGTCTCTAAAGGAATAGGCCAAGACAGTTAGAGTCTCTAAATTAATAACGCGAAGCTCTTAGAGTCTTTATAGGAATAGGCCTGAAGAGTTAGGGTCTCTAAATTAATAAGGCGAATTTCTCAATCTCTAAAGGAATAGTGCATTAGAGTTAGGCGCTCTAAATTAATAAGTCGAACCTCTTACAGTACCTAAAGTAATAGGCCAGGACAGTTAGAATCTCTAAATTAATAAGGCGAAATTCTTAGCGTCTCTAAAGGAATAGGCCAGGAAAGTTAGAGTCTCTAAATTAATAAGGCGAAACTCTTAGAGTCTCTAAAGAAATAGGCCAGGACAGTTAGAGTCTCTAAATTAATAAGGCGAAACTCTTAGAGTCTCTAAAGGAATAGGCCAGGACAGTTAGAGTCTCTAAATTAAAAAGGCGAAACTCTTAGAGTCTCTAAATGGATAGGCCAGCACAGTAAGAGTCTCTAAATTAATAAAGCGAAACTCATAGAGTCTCTAAATGAATAGGCCAGGACAGTTAGATTCTCTATAATAATAAGGCGAAACACTTAGAGTCTCTAAAGGATTAGGCCAGGACATTTAGAGTCTCTAAATTAATAAGGCGAAACTCATAGTGTCTCTAAAGGAATAGGCCAGGAAATTTAGGATCTTTAATTAATAAGGCGAAAGACTTTGTGTCTCTAAAGGAATAGGCCAGGAGAGTTAGGGTCTCTAAATTAATAAGGCGAAAAACTTAGAGTCTCTAAAGTAATAGGCCGGGACAGTTAGAGTCTCTAAATTAGTAAGGCGAAAATTTAGAGCCTCTAAGGTATAGGCCAAGGCAGTAAGAGTCTCTAAATTAATAAGGCAAAATCTCAGTCTCTAAAGGAAATGTGCAGGACAGTTAGGGGCACTAAATTAATAAGGCGAAAATCTTAGAGTCTCTAAAGGAGGTGTTCAGGACAGTTAGAGTCTCTAAATTAATAAGGCGGAACACTTTGAGTCTCTAAAGGAATAGGCGAGGACAGTTAGAGCCTCTAAATTAATAAGGCGAAACGCTTAGAGTCTCTAAAGGAATAGGTCAGGACAGTTAGAGTTTCTAAATTAATAAGGCGAAACTCTTAGAGTCTCTAAAGGAATATGCCAGGACGGTTAGAGTCTCTAAATTAATAAGGCGAAACTCTTAGAGTCTCTAAAGGAATAGGCAAGGACAGTTAGTGTCTCTAAATTAATAAGGCGAAAATCTTACAGTATCTAAAGGAATAGGCCAGGACAGTTAGCGTCTCTAAATTAATAAGGCGAAACTCTTAGAGTCTCTAAAATAATAGGCCAGGAGAGTTAGAGTCTCTAAATTAATAAGGCGAAAATCATAGATTCTCTAAATGTATAGGCCAGGACTGTTAGATTCTCTAAATTTAGAAGGCAAAACTCTCAGAGTCTCTAAAGGAATAGGCCAGAACAGTTAGAATTTCTAATATAATAAGGCGAAACTCTTTGAGTCTCTAAAAGTAAAAGCCATGACAGATAGAATCTCTAAATTATTAAGGCGAATCACTTAGAGTCTCCAAAGAATAGGCCAGGACAGTTAGAATCTCTAAATTAATAAGGCGAATCTCTTAGAGTCTCTAAAGTTATAGGCGAGTAGAGTTAGCGTCTCTAAATTAATATGGCGAAACACTTAGAATCTCTAAACGAATCCGCCGGGACAGTTACAGTCTCTAAACTAATAAGGCGAAAATCGCAGAGTCTCTTAAGGTATAGGCCAGGACAGTTTGATTCTCTAAATTAATAAGGCGAAATTCTCAGTGTCTCTAAAGGAATAGGTCAAGGCAGTTAGAGTCTCTAAATTAATAAGGCGAAACTATTAGAGTATCTAAAGGTATAGGCCATGATATTTAGTGTCTCTAAATTAATAAGGCGAAACAATTAGAGTCTCTAAAGGAATAGGCCAGGACATTTAGTGTCTCTAAAATTATAAGGCGAAACTCTTAGAGTCTCTAAAGAATAGACCAGGACAGTTAGGGTCTCTAAATTAATAAGGCGAAAATTTAGGGCCTCTAAAAGTATAGGCCAGGACAGTTAGAGTCTCTAAATTAATAAGGCGTAATTCTTAGAGTCTCTAAGTAAATAGGCCAGGAAAGTTAGGGTCTCTAAATTAATAAGGCGTAACTCTTAGTGCCTCAAATGAAACAGGCCAGAAGAGTTAGAATCTTTAAATTAATAAGGCGAAACCCTTAGAGTCTCTAAATGAATAGGCCAGGACCGTTAGAGACTCGAAATTAATAAGGCGAAACTCTTAGAGTCTGTAAAGGAATAGGCCAGGAGATTTGGAGTCTCTAAATTAATAAGGGGAATTTCTTAGAGTCTCTAAATTAATAGGCCAGGACATTTAGTGTCTCTAAATTAATAAGGCGAAACTCTTAGAGTCTCTAAAGGAGTATGCCAGGACAGTTAGGGTCTCTAAATTAATAAGGCGAAAATCTTAGAGTCTCTAAAGGAATTGGCCAGGACAGTTAGAATCTCTAAATTAATAAGGAGAAAACACTTAGAGTCTTTATAGGAATAGGCCTGGACAGTTAGAGTCTCTAAATTAATAAGGCGAATGTCTCAGTCTCTAAAGGAATAGTGCAAGACAGTTAGGCTTTCTAAATTAATAAGGCGAAACTCTTAGAGTCTGTAAAGGAATAGGCCAGGACATTTAGGGTCTCTAAATTAATAAGGCGAAAATCTTAGAGCCTCTAAAGAAATAGGCCAGGACAGTTAGAGTCTCTAAATTAATAAGGCGAATCTCTTAGAGTCTCTAAATGGTTAGGCCAGGACAGTTAGTGTCTCTAAATTAATAAGGCGAAACTCATAGGGTCTCTAAATGAATAGGCCAGGAGAGTTAGGTTCTCTATAATAATAAGGCGAAACACTTAGAGTCTTGAAAGGAATAGGCCAGGAGAGTTAGAGTCTCTAAATTAATAAGGCGAAACTATTAGTGTCTCTAAAGGAATAGGCCAGGATGTTTAGGGTCTTTAATTAATAAGGCGAAAGTCTTAGTGACTCTAAAGGAATAGGTCAGGAGAGTTACGGTCTCTAAATTAATAAGGCAAAAACTTTGAGTTTCTAAAGGAATAGGCAAGGACAGTTAGAGTCTCTAAATTAATAAGGCGAAAATTTAGAGTCTCTAAGGAATAGGCCAAGGCAGTAAGAGACTCTAAATTAATAAGGCGAAAGACTCTGTCTCTAAAGGAAATGTGCAGGACAGTTATGGACTCTAAATTAATAAGGCGAAAATCTTAGAGTCTCTAAAGGAGTAGGTCAGGACAGTTAGAGTCTCTAAATTAATAAGGCGGAACTCTTAGAGTCTCTAAAGGAATAGGCCAGGACAGTTAGCGTCTCTAAATTAATAAGGCGAAACGCTTAGAGTCTCTAAAGGAATAGGCCAGGACAGTTAGCGTCTCTAAATTAATAAGGCGGAACTATTAGAGTCTCTAAAGGAAGAGGCCAGGACAGTTAGGGTCTATATATTAATGAGGCGAAACTCTTAGAGTCTCTAAGGGAATAGACCAGGACAGTTAGAGTCTCTAAATTAATAAGGCGAAACTCTTAGAGTCTCTAAAGAAATAGGACAAAACTGTTAGGGTCTCTAATTTAATAAGGCGAAACACTTAGAGTCTCTAAACGAAGAGGCCAAGACGTTTAGAATCTCTAAATTAATAAGGCGAAACTCTTAGAGTCTCTAAATGAATAGGCCAGGACAGTTAGAGTCTCGAAATTAATAAGGCGAAATTCTTAGAGTCTGTATATAATTAGCCCAGGAGATTTAGAGTCTCTAAATTAATAAAGCAAAATACTTAGAGTCTCTAAATTAATAGGCCAGGACATTTAGAGTATCTAAATTAATAAGGCGAAACTCTTAGAGTCTCTAAAGGTATAGGCCAGGACAGTTAGAGTCTATAAATTAATGAGGCGATACCCTTAGAATCTCTAAAGGAGTAGGCCAGGACAGTTAGGGTCTCTAAATTAATAAGGCGAAAATCTCAGTGTCTCTATAGGAATATGCCAGGAAAGTTAGAGTCTCTAAATTAATAAGGCGAATTTCTCAGTCTGTAAAGGAATAGTGCATGACAGTTAGGCGCTCTAAATTAATAAGTCGAACCTCTTAGTGTACCTAAAGTAATAGGCCAGGACATTAAGGATCTCTAAAATAATAAGGCGAAACGCTTAGAGTCTCTAAAGGAATAGGCCAGGACAGTTAGAGTCTCTAAATTAATAAGGCGAAACTCTTAGAGTCTCTAAAGAAATAGGCCAGGACAGTTAGAGTCTCTAAATTAATAAGGCGAAACTCTTAGAGTCCCTAAAAGTATAGGCCAAGACAGTTAGAGTCTGTAAATTAATAAGGCGAAAATCTTAGAGTCTGTAAAGAATTAGGCCAAGAGAGTTAGGGTCTCTAAATTAATAAGGCGAAACTCTTAGAGTCTCTAAATTAATAGCCCAGGAGAGTTAGATTCTCTATAATAATAAGGCGAAACACTTAGAGTCGCTAAAGGAATAGGCCAGGACAGTTAGGATCTCTAAAACTATAAGGCGAAAATCTTAAAGTCTCTAAAGGAATAGCCCAGGACCTTTAGAGTCTCTAAATTAGTAAGGCGAAAATCTAAGTGTCTCTAAATGAATAGGCCAGGAGAGTTAGGTTCTCTAAATTAATAAGCCGAAAACCTTAGAGTCTCTAAAGGGATATGCCAGGAAAGTTAGAGTCTCTAAATTAATAAGGCGAAAATTTAGAGTCTCTAAAGGAATAAGCCAAGACAGTAAGAGTCTCTAAATTAATAAGGCGAAAGTCTCAGTCTCTAAAGGAATTGTGCAGGAGAGTTAGGGGCTCTAAATTAATAAGGCGAAACACTTAGAATCTCTAAAGGTATAGGTCAGGAGAGTTAGAGTCTCTAAATTCATAAGGCTGAACTCTTAGAGTCTCTAAAGGAATAGGCCAGGCAGTCAGGGTCTCTAAATTAATAAGGCGAAACGCTTAGAGTCTCTAAAGGTATAGGCCAGAAGAGTTAGAGTCTCTAAATTAATAAGGCGGAACTATTAGTGTCTCTAAAGGAAGAGGCCAGGAAATTTTGAGTCTATAAATTAATAAGGAGAAACTCTTAGAGTCTCTAAAGGAATAGGCCATTGCAGTTAGAGTCTCTAAATTAATAAGGCGAAACTCTTAGTGTCTCTAAAGAAATAGGCCAAGACTGTTGGAGTCTCTAAATTAATAGGGCTAAACTCTTAGAGTCTCTAAAGGAATAGTCTAGGACAGTAAGAATCTCTAAATTAATAAGGCGAGACACTTAGAGTCTCTAAAGGGATAGGCCAGGACAAATAGAGTCTCTAAATTAATAAGGCGGAACACTTAGAGTCTCCTAAGGAATAGGCCAGGGCAGTTAGTCTCTAAATTAATAAGGCGATTATCTTAAAGTCTCAAAAGTAATAGGCCAGGACAGTTAGAGTCTCTAAATTAATAAGGCGAAAGTCTCAGTCTCTAAAGAAATAGTGCAGGGCAGTTAGGGGCTCTAAATTAATAAGGCGAAACTCTTAGAGACTCTAAAGGAATAGGCCAGGACAATTAGAGTCTCTAAATTAATATGGAGAAACTCATAGAGTCTCTAAAAGAATAGGACTGGATATGTAGAGTCTCTAAATTAATGAGGCGAAACGCTTAGAATCTCTAAACGAATAGGCCAGGACATTTAGAGTCTCTAAATTAATAAGGCGGAACTCTTAGAGTCTCTAAAGAATTAGGCCAGGACAGTTAGGGTACCTAAATTAATAAGGCGAAACACTCAGAGTCTCTAAATGAATAGGCCAGGACAGTTAGAGTCTCTATAATAATAAGGCGAAACAAATAGGGTCTCTAAAGAATAGGCTAGAACAGTTAGAGTCTCTAAATTAATAAAGCGAAAATTTAGAGTCTCTAAAGGAATAGGCCAGTACAGTTAGAGTAGCTAAATTAATAAAGCGAAACACATAGATTCTCTAAAGTATTAGTCCAGTAGTGTTAGAGTCTGTAAATTAATAAGGCGAAACACTTGGAGTCTCTAAAGGAATAGTCCAGGAGACTTAGTGTCTCTAAATTAATAAGGCGAAAAAATTAGAGTCTCTAAAGGAATAGGACAGGAGTGTTAGTGTCTCTAAATTAATAAGGCGAAACTCTTAGAGTCTCTAAAGAAATATGCCAGGAAATTTAGTGTCCTTAAATTAATAAGACGAAACTCTTTGAGTCCCTAAAGGTATAAGTCAGGACAGTTAGGGTCTCTAAATTAATAAGACGAAACTCTTAGAGTCTCTAAAGGAATAGGCCTGGACAGTTAGTGTCTCTAAATTAATAAGGCGAAAACCTTAGGGTCTCTAAAGAATAGGCCAGGACATTAGGAGTATCTAAATTAATAAGGCGAAACACTTAAACCCTAAAAAAATAGGCCAAGACAGTTAGAGTCTCTAAATTAATAAGTCGAGGGTCTCAGTCTCTAAAGGAATACTGCAGGACAGTTAGGGGCTCTAAATAAATAAGGCTAATCTCTTAGAGTCTCTAAAGGAATAGGCCAGGGCAGTTAGAGTCTCTAAATTAATAAGACGAAACCCTTAGAGTCTCTAAAGGAATAGGTCAGGAATGTTAGTGTCTCTAAATTAATATGCCGAAACACTTAGAGTCTCTAAAGTAATAGGCCAGGACAGTTAGATTCTCTAAATTAATAAGGCGAAACTTTTAGAGTCTCTAAAGGTATAGGTCAGGACAGTTAGATTCTCTAAATTAATAATGCGAAATTCTAAGGGTCTCTAAAATAATAGGTGAGGACAGTTATGGTCTCTAAATTCGTAAGGCGAAAGTCTCAGTCTCTAAAGGAATAGTGCAGGACAGTTAGGGGCTCTAAATGAATATGGCGAGACTCTTAGAGTCTCTAAAGATATAGGCCAGGGCTGTTAGGGAATCTAAATTAATAAGGCGAAAGTCATACGTTCTCTAAAGGAACAAGCCAGGAGAGGTAGTGTCCCTATATGAATAGCGCGAAAATATTATCGTCTGTAAAGGAATAGTCCAGGGCAGTTAGAGTCTCTAAATTAAAATGTCGAAACTCTAGAGTCTCTAAGGTTATAGTCCAGGAGAGTTAGAGTCTCTAAATTTGTAAGGCGAAACACTTGTTATCTCTAAAGGAATAGGCTAGGAGAGTTAGAGTCTGTAAATTTATAAGGCGAAACTTTTAGAGTCTCAAATGAATAGGCCAGGACAGTTAGAGTCTCTAAATTAATAAAGCGAAACACTTAGAGTCTCTAAAGGAATAGGCCAGGAAGGTTAGGCTTTCTAAATTAATAAGGTGAAACTCTTAGAGTCTCTAAAGGAATAGGCCAAGACACTTAGAGTCTCTAAATTAATAAGGCGAAATACTTAGAGTCTCTAAAGGAATAGGCCAGGACAGTTAGAGCCTCTAAATTAATAAGGCGAAAATTTTAGAGTCTCTAAATGAATAGGCCAGGGCAGTTTGCGTCTCTAAATTAATAAGGCGAAACGCTTAGAGTCTCTAAAGTAATAGGCCAGGACAGTTAGAGCCTCTAAAGTAATAAGGCGAATGTCTCAGTCCCTAAAGAAAGGGTGCAGAATATTTAGGCTCTCTAAATTAAAAACGAAACTCTTAGAGTCCCTAAAGTAATAGGCCTGGACAGTAACAGTCTTTATATTAATTAGGCAAAACTCTTAGAGTCTCTAAATGAATAGGCCAGGACAGTTAGTGTCTCTAAATTAATAAGGTGAAACTCTTAGAGTCTCTATAGGAATAGCCCAGGACATTTAGTGTCTCTAAATTATTAAGGCGAAACCATTAGAGTCTCTAAAGGAATAGGCCATGACAGAGTCTCTAAATTAATAAAGCGAAAAACTTTGAGTCTCTAAAAGTATAGGCCAGGACAGTTAGGGTCTCTAAATTATTAAGGCGAAACTCTTAGTGTCTCTAAAGAATAGGCCAAGACAGTTAGAGTCTCTAAATTAATAAGGCGAAACACTTAGAGTCTCTAAAGCAATAGGCCAATACAGAGCCTCTAAATTAATAAGGCAAAACACTTTCATTCTCTAAAGATTAGGCCAGGACGTTTAGATACTCTAAATGTATAAGGCGAAACACTTAGAGTCTCTAAAGGAATAGGCCAGGACAGTTAGAGTCTCTAAATTAATAAGGCAGAACACTTAGATTCTCTAAAGGATTAGGCCAAGGCGGTTAGAGTCTCTAAATTAATAAGGCGAAACCATTTCAGTCTCTAAAGATTAGGCCAGGACGGTTAGAGTCTCTAAATTAATAAGGCGAAAGTATTAGTGTCTCTAAAGGAATAGGCCAGGACAGTTAGATTCTCTAAATAATAAGGCGAAACGCTTAGAGTCTCTAAAGGAATAGGCCAGGAGAGTTAGAGTGTCTAAATTAATAAGGCGAAACTCTTAGGGTCTTTATTCCTTTAGAGACTCTAAGTGTTTCGCCTTATTAATTTTGAGCCTCTAACTGTCCTGCAATCTTCCTTTAGAGACTGAAACTTTCGGGTTATTAATTTAGAGACACTTACGGTTCTGGCCTATACCTTTAAGGCCTCTAAGTTTTTCGCCTTATTAATTTAGAGACTCTTACTGTCCTGGCCTATTTCTTTAAGGACTCTAGTAGTTTCGCCTTATTAATTTAGAGACTCTAACCCTCCTAGCAAATTTCTTTAGAGACTCTAAGATTTTCGCCTTATTAATTTAGAGACCCTAACTGTCCTGGCCTATTCCTTTAGAGACTCCATGAGTTTCGCCTTATTATGTTAGAAACTCTAACTGTCCTGGCCTATTCCTTTAGAGACTCTAAGTGTTTCGCCTTATTAATTTAGAGACTCTAACTGTCCTGGCCTAATTCTTTAGAGACTCTAAGTGTCTCGCCTTATTAATTTAGAGACTCTAACGGACCTGGCCTATTCATTTAGAGACTCTAAGTGTTTCGCCTTTTTAATTTAGAGACTCTTAATCTCCTGGCCTCTTCCTTTGGAGACTTTGAGTATTTCGCCTTATTTATTTAGAGACTCTAACTGTCCTGGCCTATTCCTTTAGAGACTCTAAGTGTTTCGCCTTATTAATTTAGAGACCCTAACTCTCCTGGCCTATTCCTTTAGAGACTCTAAGTGTTTCGCCTTATTAATTAAGAGACCCTAACTGTTCTGGCCTATTTGTTTAGAGACTCTACAAGATTCACCTTATTAATTTAGAGACTCTAACACTCCTGGCCTATTCCTTTAGAGACTTTAAGAGTTTCGCCTTATTAATTTAAAGACTCTAAATGTCCTGGCCTCTTCCTTTAGAGACTCTAAGTGTTTCGCCTTATTAATTTAGAGACTCTAACTCTTCTGGCCTATTCCTTTAGAGACTCTAAGATTTTGGCCTTATTAATTTAGAGACTCTAACTGTCCTGGCCTATTCCTTTCGAGAATCTAAGAGTTACGCCTTATTAAATTATAGACTCTAACTGCCTTGGCCTATTCCTTTAGAGAGTCTAAGTGTTTCGCCTTATTATTTTAGAGACACTCACTGTCCTGGCGTATTCCTTTAGAGGCGCTAAGATTTTCGCCTTATTAATTTAGAGACTCTAACTGTCCTGGCCTATTCCTTTAGAGAATCTAATAGTTTCGCCTTATTAATTTAGAGACTCTAAATGTCCTGGCCAATTCCTTTAGAGACTCTAAGAGTTTCGCCTTATTAATTTAGAGACTCTAACAGTCCTGGCCTATTCCTTTTGAGACCCCAAGAATTTCGCCTTATTAATTTAGAGACTTTAACTCTCCTAGCCTGTTACTTTAGAGATCACAAGAGTATGGCCTTACAAATTTAGAGACTCTAACTCTCCTGGCCTATAACTTTAGAAACTCTGGTGTTTAGACGATTTAATTTAGATACTCTACATCTCCTGGCCTATTCCTTTAGAGACTATAATATTTTCGCGCTATTAATATTGAGACGTTGACTCTCCTGGCTTGTTCCTTTAGAGACTTTAATTCTTTCGCCTTTTTAATTTAGATTCCCTAACAGTCATGTTTTATTTCTTTAGAGACTCTAAGATTTTAGCCTTATTAATTTAAAGACTCTAACTGCATGCACTATTACTTTAGAGACTCTACGTATTTCGCCTTTTTATTTTTGATCCCCTAACTGTCCTGCACGATTCCTTTAGAGACTGAGACTTTCGCCTTTTTAATTTAGAGACCCTAAATGTCCTGCCCTATACATTTAAGGCCTCTAAGTGTTTCGCCTTATTAATTTAGAGACTCTAACTATCCTGGCCTACTCTTTTAAGGCGTCTAAGAATTTCGCCTTATTAATTTTGAGACTCTAACTCTCCTGGCCTATAGCTTTAGAGACTCCATGTGTTTCGCCTTATTAATCTAGAGAATCTAACTGTCCTGGCCTATTAATTTAGAGACTCTAAGAGTTTCGCCTTATTAATTTAGAGACTCTAACTGTCCTGACCTATTTCATTAGAGACTAAGAGTCTCGCCTTATTAATTTATAGACTCTAACAGTCCTGGCCTTTTCATTTAGAGACTCTAAGAATTTCGCCTTATAAATTTAGAGACTCTAAATCTCCTGGCCTATTCCTTTGAAGACTGTAAGCCTTTCGCCTTATTTATTTGGAGACTCTAAGTGTGCTGGCCTATTCCTTTAGAGACTCTAAGAGTTTCGCCTTATTAATTTAGAGACTCTAACTCTCCTGGCCTATTCCTTTAGAGATTCTAAGTGTTTCGCATAATTAATTTAGAGACACTAACTGTCCTGTCCTATTACTTTAGAGACTCTAAGAATTTCGCCTTATTAATTTATAGACACTAACTCTCCTGGCCTATTCAATTAGATACTCTAAGAGTTTCGCCTTATTAATATAGAGACCCTAACACTCCTGGCCTATTTCTTTAGAGACTCTAAAAGTTTCGCCTTATTAATTTAGAAACTCTAACTTTCCTGGCCTATTTCTTTGGAGCATCTAAGTTTTTCGCCTTATTAAATTAGAGACTCTAACTCTCCTGGCCCATTCCTTTAGAGTAATTAAGATTTTCGCCTTATTAATTTAGAGACACTAACTCTTCCGGCCTATTCCTTTAGAGAACCTAAGAGTTTCGCCTTATTAATTTAGAGAACCTAAATGTCCTGGCCTATTCATTTAGAGACACTAAGTATTTCGCCTTATTAATTTAGAGACTCTAACTCTCCTGGCCTGTTCCTTTAGAGACTCTAAGTGTTTCGACTTATTAATTTAGAGACTCTAACAGTCCTGGCATATATATTTAGAGACTCTAAGAGTTTCGCATTATTAATTTAGAGACCCTAAGTGCCCTGCCTATTCCTTTAGAGACTCTAAGAGTTTCGCCTTATTAATTTACAGACACTAAATGTCCTGGCCTATTTCTTTAGAGACCCTAAGAATTTCGCCTTATTAAATTAGAGGCTCTAACTGTCCTGGCCTATTCCTTAAGAGACTCTAAGAGTTTCGCCTTATTAAATTAGAGATTCTAACTGTCCTTTCCTATTCCTTTAGAGACTCTAAGTATTTCGCCTTAATAATTTAGAGATTCTAACTCTCCTGGCGTATTTATTTAGAGACTCTACGAGTTTCACTTTATTAATTTAGAGAACCTAAATATCCTGGCCTATCCTTTAGAGACTCTAAGAATTTCGCTTTATTAATTTAGCGACTCTAACTGTCCTGGCCTATTCCTTTAGAGACTTTAAGTGTTTCGTTTTATTAATTTAGAGACTCTAACTTTCATGGCCTATTCCTTTAGAGACTCTAAGAATTTTGCCTTATTAATTTAGAGACTCTAACTCTCCTGGCCTGTTCCTTTAAGGACTCTAAGAGTTTCGCCTTATTAATTTAGACACTCTGTCTTGGCCTATTCCTTTAGAGACTCTAAGAGTTTCGCCTTATTAATTTAGAGACTCTAACTGTCTTGCCCTATTCCTTTAGAGACTCTAAGAGTTTCGCCTTATTAATTTAGAGATTCTAACTGTCCTGGCCTATTCCTTTAGAGACTCTAAGTGTTTCGCCTTATTAATTTAGAGAGTCTAACTGTCATGGTCAATTCCTTTAGAGACTCTAAGAGTTTCGCCTTATTAATTTAGAGACTCTAACACTCTTGGCCTATTCCTTTAGAGACTCTAAGTGTTTGGCCTTATTAATTTAGAGACTCTACCTGTTCTGGCGTATTCGTTTAGAGACTCCAAGGGTTTCGCCTTATTAATTTAGAGACTAACTGTCCTGGCTTATTCCTTTAGAGGCTCTAAGTGTTACGACTTATTAAATTAGAGACGTTCAATGTCCTGGCCTATTCTATTAGAGACTCGAATAGTTTGGCCTTATTAATTAAAAGACTCTAACTGTCCTAGCCAATTCCTTTAGAGACCCTAAGAGTAACGCTTTATTAATTTAGAGCCCCTAACAGTCCTGCACTATTCCTTTAGAGACTGAGACTTTCGCCTTATTAATTTAGAGACTCTAACTGTCCTGGCCTATTACTTTATAGACTCTACGTGTTTCGCCTTATTAATTTAGAGACACTAACCGTCCTGGCCTATACTTTTAGAGACTCTACGTGTTTTGCCTTATTAATTTAGATACTCTAACTGTCCTGGCCTATTCCTTTAGAGACTCTATTTGTTTCGCCTTATTAATTTAGAGACGCTAACTGTCCTGGCCTATACCGTTAGAGACGCTAAAAGTTTCGCCTTATTAATTTAGGGACACTAACGCTCCTGTCCTATTCCTTTAGAGACTCTAAGAGATTCGCCTTTTTAATTTAGAGACCCTAACTCTCCTGGCCTATCCCTTTAGAGACTCTAAGTGTTTCGCCTTATTAATTTAGAGACTCTAACTGTCCTGGCTTATACCTTTAGAGACGCTAAAATTTCGCCTTATTAATTTAGAGACACTAAAGTTCCTGGCCTATTCCTTTTGCGACTCTAAGGGTTTCGCCTTATTAATTTAGAGTCTCTAACTCTCCTAGCCTATTTCTTTAGAGATGACAAGATTTTCGCCTTACAAATCTAGAGACTCTAATTCTACTGGCCTATAACTTTAGAGACTCTAGAGTTTCGAAATTTTAATTTAGAGACTCTAATTCTCCTGACCTATACCTTTAGAGACGATACTATTTTCGTGCTATTAATATAGAGACTTTAACCGTTCTGGCTTGTTCCTTTAGAGATCCTAAGACTTTCGCCTTATTAATCTATATTCCATAACAGTACTGGCCTTATTAATTTAGAAAATCTAATTTTCCTGTCCAATTCCTTTAGAGACTCTAATAGGTTCGCCTTATTAATTTTGAGTCGTAACTGTCCTGCACTATTCCTTTAGAGACTGAGACTTTCGCCTTATTAATTTAGAGACTCTAACTGTCCTGGCCTAATCCTTTAGAGGTTCTAAGTGTTTCACCTTAATAATTTAGAGTCAGTAACTGTTCTGTCCTTTTCCTTTAGAGACCCTAAAAGTTTCGCCTTATTAATTTAGAGACTCTAAATGTTCTGGCCTATTCCTTTAGGGAATCCAAGATTTTCGCCTTATTAATTTAGAGACTCTAAATGTCCTGCCCTTTTCCTTTAGAGAATCTAAGATGTTCGCCTTATTAATTTAAAGACTCTAACTGTCCTCGCTTATACTTTAGAGACTCTAAGAGATTCGAATTATTAATTTTGAGACACTAACTGTCCTGGCTTATCCCATTAGAGACTCTAGGATTTTCGTCTTATTAATTTAGAGACTCTAACTGTCCTGGCCTATCCCTTTAAAGACTCTAAGTGATCCGCCTAATTACTTTAGAGACTCTAACTCTCCTGACCTATACCTTTAGAGACGATTCTATTTTCGTGCTATTAATTTAGAAACTTTAACCGTCCTGGCTTGTTCCTTTAGAGATCCTAAGACTTTCGCCTTATTAATCTAGATTCCATAACAGTCCTGGCCTATACCTTTAGAGACTCAAATATTTTCGCCTTATTAATTTAGAGACTCTAATTTAACTGTCCTATTCCTTTAGAGACTCTAATAGATTCGCCTTATTAATTTTGAGTCGTAACTTTCCTGCACTATAACTTTAGAAACTGAGACTTTCGCCTTATTAATTTAGAGACTCTAACTGTCCTGGCCTATTCCTTTAGAGACTCTAAGTGTTTCGCCCTATTAATTTAGAGACTGTAACTGTTCTGTCCTATTCCTTTAGAGACTCAAATGTTTCGCCTTATTAATTTGGAGATTCTAAATGTTCTGGGCTATTCCTTTAGAGAATCTAAGATTTTCGCCTTATTAATTTAGAGACCCTAAATGTCCTGCCCTTTTCCTTTAGAGAATCTAAGATTTTCGCCTTTTAATTTAGAGACTCTAACTTTTCTGTCTTATACTTTAGAGCCTCTAAGAGTTTCGAATTATTAATTTAGAGACCCTAACTGTCCTGGCCTATCCCATTAGAGACTCTAGGATTTTCGCCTTATTAATTTAGAGACACTAACTGTCCTGGCCTATCCCTTTAAGGCCTCTAAGGAATCCGCCTTATTAATTTAGAGACTCTAACTCTCCTGGCCTTTACCTTTAGAGACTCTAAGAGATTCGCCTTATTAATTTAGAGACAGTAACTCTCCTGGCCTATTCTTTTAGAGACACTAAGAGTTTCTAACAGACTTTAGTTTAATAAGACGAAAATCTTAGAGTCTCTAAAGGAATAGGCCAGGACAGTTAGAGTCTCTAAATTAATAAGGCGAAACACTTAGACTCTCTAAAGTAATAGGCCAAGACAGTAAGAGTCTCTAAATTAATAAGGCGAAACGCTTAGAGTCTCTAAAGGATTAGGCCAGGACAGTTAGTGTCTCTAAATTAATAAGGCGAAACTCTTAGAGTCTCTAAAGGAATAGGCCATGACAATAAGAGTCTCTAATTTAATAAGGCGAAACCCTTAGAGTCTCTTAAGGAATAGGCTAAGACTGTTAGAGTATCTAAACTAATAAGGCGAAACTCTTAGGGTCTCTTAAAGTATAGGAGAAGTCAGTTAGAGTCTCTAAATTAATAAGGCGAAACTCTTAGTGTCTCTAAAGGAATAGGCCAGGTTTATTAGATTCTCTAAATTAATAAGGCGAATCTCTTAGGGTCTCTAAAGGAATAGGCCAGGAGAGTTAGAGTCTCAAAATTAATAAGGCGAAACTCTTAGAGTCTCTAAACGAATAGGCCAGGACAGTTAGTGCCTCTAAATAAATAAGGCGAAATACTTACAGTCTACAAAGGAACAGGCAAGGATATTTAGAGAATCTAAATTATTAAGGCGAAAGACTTAGAGTCCCTAAATGAATAGACCAGGAGAGTTAGTGTCTGTAAATTAATAAGGCGAGACACTTAGAATCTCTAAAGAAATAGGCCAGGACCGTTAGTGTCTCAAAATTAATAAGGCGAAACACTTAGAGTCTCAAATGTAATAGGCCAGGACAGTTAGTGTATCTAAATTAATAAGGCGAAATCATGGAGTCTCTAAAGCATTAGGCCAGGAAAATTAGGGTCTCTAAATTAATAAGGCGATACTCTTAGAGTCTCTAAAGTAATAGGCCAGGAGTGTTAGAGTCTCGAAATTAATAATGCGATACTCTTAGAGTCCTTAAAGAATTAGGCCAGGACAGTTAGAGTCTCTAAATTAATAAGGCGAAACAATTAGAGGCCTTAAAGAAATAGGCCAGAACCGTTAGTCTCTAAATTAACAAGGCGAAAGTCTCAGTCTCTAAATGTATAGTGCAGGACAGTTAGGGGCTCAACATTTATAAGGCGAAACACTTAGAGTCTCTAAAGGAATAAGCCAGGACAGTTAGTGACTCCAAATTAATAAGGCCAAACTCTTAGAGTCTCTAAAGTAATAGGCCAGGACTGTTAGGGAATCTAAATTAAAAAGGCTAAAGTCTTAGAGTCTCTAAAGTAACAAGCCAGGAGAGATAGCGTCTCTATATTAACAGCGCGTAACTACTAGAGTCTCTAAAGGAATAGGCCAGGACAGTTAGAGTCTCTAAAATAATAAGGCGAATTTCTTAACGTCTCTAAAGAATAGGCCAGGACAGTTAGGGTCTCTAAACTAATAAGGCGAAACACTTAAGGTCTCTAAAAGATTAGGCCAGGACATTTAGAGTCTCTAAATTAATAAGGCGAAATTCTTAGAGTCTCTAAATAAATAGGCCAGGACAGTTAGAGTCTCTAAATTAATAAGACGAAACGCTTAGAGTCTCTAAAAAAATAGGCCATAACATTTAGAGTCTATAAATTAATAAGTTGAAACTCTTAGAGTCTCTAAATTAATAGGCCAGGACATTTAGAGTCTCGAAATTAATAAGGCGAAACTCTTGGAGTCTGTAAAGTAATAGGCCGGGAGATTTAGAGTCTCTAAATTAATAAGGCGAAATTTTTGGAGTCTCTAAAGTAATAGGCCAGGACATTTAGAGTCTCTAAATTAATAAGGCGAAACTCTTAGATTCTCTAAAGGAATAGGACAGGACAGTTAGATTCTCTAAATTAATAAAGCGAAAATCTTAGAGTCTCTATAGGAATTGGCCAGGAAAATTTGTGTCTCTAAATTTATATAGCGAATTTCTCAGTCTCTAAAGCAATAGTGCATGACAGTTAGGCGCTCTAAATTAATAAGACGAACCTCTTAGAATACATAAAGTAATAGGCCAGGACAGATAGAGTCTCTGAATTAATAAGGCGAAAATATTGGTGTCTCTAAAGGAATAGGCCAGGACAGTTAGTGTTTCTAAATTAATAAGGCGAAAATCTTAGAGTCTCCAAAGGATTAGGCCAAGACAGTTAGAGTATCTAAATTAATAAGGCGAAAATCTTAGGGTCTCTAAAAGAAAAGTTCAGGAATGTTAGAGTCTCTAAATTAATAAGGCGAATCTGTTAGATTCTCTAAAGGAATAGGCCAGGTCAGTTAGACTCAATAAATTAATAAGGCGAAACTCGTAGAGTCTCCAAAGGAAAAGGCCAGGACAGTTAGGGTCTCTAAATTAATAAGATCAAACTCTTACAGTCCGTAAAGGAATAGGCCAGAACAGTTAGAGTCTCTAAATTAATAAGGCGAAAAGCTTAGAGTCTCTAAAGAAATAGGCCAGGACAGTTAGTGTCTCTAAATTAATAAGGCAAACTCTTAGAGACTCTAAAGGGATAGACCAGGACATTTAGAGTCTCTAAATTAATAAGGCGAAACACTTAGGGTCTCTAAAGAAACAGGCCAGGACAGTTAGTGTCCCCAAATTAAAAAGGCGAAAAACTTACAGTCACTAAAGGTATAGGCCAGGAGAGTTAGAGTCTCTAAATTAAAAAACGACACTCTTAGAGTCTCTAAAGAATAGGCCAGGACAGTTAGGGTCTATAAATTAATAAGGCGAGAATCTTAGATTCTCTAAAGTAAAAGGACATGACAGTTAGAATGTCTAAATTAAGAAGTCGAAATTCTTAGAGTCTCTAACGTAATAGGCCAGGAGAGTTAGAGTCTCTAATTTAATAAGGCGAAATTCTTAGAGTCTCTAAAGGAATAGGCCAGGACAGTTAGAGACTCTAAATTAATAAGGCGAAACTCTTAGAGTCCCTAAAAGAATACGTCAGGATATTTAGAATCTCTAAATAAATAAGGCGAGACACTTAGAGTTTCTAAAGGAATAGGCCAGGATATTTAGAGTCTCTAAATTAATAAGGCGAGACTCTTAGAGTCTCTAAAGGTATAGGACAGGACAATTAGAGTCTCTATATTAATAAGGCGAAACTCTTAGCGTCTCTAAAGGAATAGGCCAGGACAGTTAGAGTCTCTAATTTAATAAGGCGAAACTCTTAGAGTCTCTAAATGAATAGGCCAGGACATTTAGTGTCTCTAAATTAATAAGGCGAAAATCTTAGAGTCTCTAAATGTATAAGTCAGGAATGTTGGGGTCTCTAAATTATTAAGGCGAAACTCTTAGTGTTTTAAAGGAATAGGCCAGGAGATTTAGAGTCTCTACATTAATAAGGCGAAACACTTAGAGTCTCTAAATGAATAGGCCAAGACTGTTAGTGTCTCTAAATTAATAAGGCGAAAATCTTAGAGTCCCTAAAGGAATAGGCCAGGAGAATTAGTGTCTAAAAATTAATAAGGCGAAACTCTTAGTTTCTCTAAAGGATTAGGCCAGGAGAGTTAGAGTCTCTAAATTAATAAGGCGAAAATCTTAGATGCTCTTAAAGAATAGGCCAGGACAGTTAGTTTCTCTAAATTAATAAGGCGAAACATTTAGAATCTCTAATTGAATAGGCCAGGACAGTTAGAGTCCCAAAATTAATAAGGCGAAACTATTAGAGTTTCTAAAGGATTAGGCCAGGACAGTTAGAGTCTCTAATTTAATAAAGCGAAACAGAAACTCTAAAGGAGTAGGCCAGGAGTGTTAGAGTCTATAAATTAATAATGCGGAACTCTTAGAGTCTCTAAAGGAATAGGCCAGGACAGTTAGATTCTCTAAATAAATAAGGCGAAATACTTACAGTCTCCAAAGGAATAGGCCAGGAGTGTTAGAGTCTCTAAATTTAAAAGGCGAAACACTTAGAGTCTCTAAATGAATAGGCCAGGACAGTTAGAGTCCCTAAATTAATAAGGCGGTAAACATGGAGTCTCTAAAGCAATAGGCCAGGAGAGTTAGAGTCTCTAAATTAATAAGGCGAAAGTCTTAGAGGCCTTAAATGAATAGGCCAGGAGTGTTAGAGTCTCTAAATTAATAATGCGAAACACTTAGAGACCTTAAATGTATAGGCCAGTACAGTTAGTGTCTCTAAATTAATAAGGCGAAATTTTCAGTCTCTAAAGGAATCGTGCAGGACAGTTAGGGTGTAAAAAATAATAAGGCGAAACACTTAGGGTCTCTAAAGGTATAGGCAAGGCAGTTAGATTCCTTAAATTAATAAGGCGACACTCTTAGAGTCCTAAAGAAATAGGCCAGGACTGTTAGGGAATCTAAATTAAAAAGGCGAATGCCTTAGTGTCTCTAAAGAACAAGCCAGGAAAGTTACCGTCTCTATATTAATACAGCGAAAATATTATAGTCTCTGAAGGAATACGCCAGGACAGTTAGAGTCTCTAAATTAAAAAGTCTAATCTCTAGAGTCTCTAATGTTATAGGCCAGGAGAGTTAGAGTCTCTAAATTTGTAAGGCCATACACTTGTGATCTCTAAAGGAATAGGCTAGGATAGTTGAAGTCTCTAAATTAATAAGGCGAACTCTTGGGGTCTCAAAAGGAATAGGCCAGGAGAGTTAGAGACTCTAATTTAATAAGGCGAAGCTCTTAGAGTCTCTAAAGGAATAGGCCAGGACGGTTAGATTCTTTAAATTAATAAGGCGAAAATCTTAGAGTCTCTAAAGTTATAGGCCAGGAATGTTAGGTTCTCTAAATTAATAAGGCGAAAATTTTAGCGTCTCTAAAGGAATACGCCAGGACAGTTAGAGTGTCTAAATTAATAAGGCCAAACGCTTAGAGTCTCTAAAGGAATAGGTCAAGGAAGTTAGAGTCTCTAAATTAATAAGGCGAAACCCTTAGATTCTCGAAAGAAATAGGACAGGACAGTTAGAGTCTCTAAATTAATAAGGCGAAACTCTTAGAGTCTTTAAAGGAATAGGCCAGAACAGTTAGAGTCTCTAAATTAATAAGGCGAAACACTTAGAGTCTCTAAAGGAATAGGCCAGGTCTGTTAGAGTCTCTAAATTAATAAGTCCAATCTCTTTGAGTCTCTAAAGGAATAGGCCAGGAGTGTTAGAGACTCTAATTTAATAAGGCGAAACTCTTAGAGTCTCTAAAGGAATAGGCCAGAACAGTTAGTGTCTCAAAATAAATAAGGCGAAATACTTGCATTCTCCAAAGGATAAGGCCAGGAGATTTAGATTCTCTAAATTAAAAAGGCGAAACTCTTAGAGTCTCTAAATGAATAGGCCAGGACACTTAGGGTCTCTAAATTAATATGGCGAGACTCTTAGAGTCTCTAAAGAAATAGGCCAGGACATTTTGTGTCTCTGAATTAATAAGTCGAATCACTTAGAGTCTCTAAAGAAATAGGCCAGGAGAGTTAGAGTTTCTAACTTAATAAGGCGAAACCCATGGCGTCTCTAAAAGTATAGGCCAGGACAGATAGAGTCTCCAAATTAATAAGGCGAAAAAATTAGAGTCTCTAAAGGAATAGGCCAGGAGTGTTAGAGCCTCTAAATTAATAAGGCGAAACTCCTAGAGTCCTTAAAGGAATAGGCCAGGGCATTTAGAGTCTCTAAATTAATAAGGCGAAAAACTTAGAGGCCTTAAAGAATTCTGCCAGAACCGTTAGGGACTCTAAACTAATAAGCCGAAAGACTCAGTCTCTAAAGGAATTGTGCAGGAGAGTTGGGGGCACAAAATTAATGAGGCTTAACACTTAGAATCTCTAAAGTAATAGGCCAGGACAGTTAGAGTCTCCAAATTAATAAGACCAAATTCTTAGATTCTCTAAAGGAATAGGCCCGGACTCTTAGGGATATAAATTAAAAAGGCGAAAGTCTTAGAATCTCTAAAGGAATAAGCCAGGAGAGTTACCGTCTCTATATTAATAGAGCGAAAATTTTATAATCTCTAAAGGAAAAGGCCAGGACAGTTAGAGTCTCTAAAACATAAAGTCGAAAATCTAGAGTCTCTAAAGTTTTAGGCCAGGAGAGTTAGAATCTCTAAATTTGTAAGGCGAAAACTTTTGATCTCTAAAGTAATATGATAGGATATTTAAAGTCTCTAAATTAATAAGGCGAAAAACTTAGGGTCTCATAATGAATAGGCCAGGAGAGTTAGAGTCTCTAAGAAATAATGCGAAACAATTAGAGTCTCTAAAGTAATAGGCCAGGACAGTTAGAGTCTCTAAATTATTAAGGCGAAACTCTTAGAGTCTCTAAAGGAATAGGCCAGCACAGTTAGAGTCTCTAAATTAATAAGGCGAAAATCTTAGCGTCTCTAAAGTAATAGGCCAGGACAGTTAGAGTCTCTAAATTAATAAGGCGAAATTCTTAGAGTCTCTAAAAGAATAGGCCAGGAATGTTAGAGTCCATTAATTAATAAAGCGAAAGTCTTAGAGTCTCGAAAGGAATAGTCCAGGACAGTTAGAGTCTCTAAATTTATAAGGCCAAACACTTGTAGTCTCTAAAGGAATAGGACAGAACAGTTAGTGTCTCTAAATTAATAAGGCGAAACTCTTAGAGTCTCTAAAGGAATAGGCCAGGGCAGTTAGGCTCTCTAAATTAATAAGGCGAATTTCATATAGTCTCTAAAGGAATAGGCCAGGAGATTTAGAGTGTCTTAATTAATAAGGCGAAAATTTTAGTGTCTCTAAAGGAATAGGCCAGGACAGTTAGAGTCTCTAAATTAATAAGGCCAAACACCTAGTGTCTCTAAAGGAATAGGCCAGGACAGTTAGAGTCTCTAAATTAATAAGGCGAATCTCTTAGAGTCTCTAAAGGAAAATGCCAGGGGAGTTATGGTATCAAAATGAATAAAGCGAAACACTTATAGTCTCTAAAGGAGTAGGCGAGGGTATTTAGGGTCTCTAAATTAATAAGGCGAAACTTTTAGAGTCTATAAAGTAATAGGCCAGGACAGATAGAGTCTCTAAATTAATAAGGCGAAACTCTTAGATTCTCTAAAGGAATAGGCCAGGAGAGTTAGTGTCTCTAAATTAATAAGGCGAAAGACTTAGAGTCTCTAAAATAATAGGCCAGGACAGTTAGGGTCTCTAAATTAATAAGGCGAAACACTTAAAGTCTCTAAAGGTATAGGCCAGTACATTTAGAGTCTCTAATTTATTAAGGCGAAACTCTTAGAGTCTCTAAATGTATAGGCCATGACAGTTAGTGTCTTTAAATTAATAAGGCGAAACTCTTAGAGTCTCTAAAGGAATAGGCCAGGACAATTAGTGTCCCAAAATTAAGAAGGCGAAACTCTTAGATTCCCTAAAGGAATAGGACAGGAAATTTAGTGTCTCTAAATTAATAAGACGAAGCGCTTAGAGTCTCTAAAGGAAAAGGTCAGGTCAGTTAGTGTCTCTAAATTAATAACGCGAAACTCTTAGAGTCTCTAAAGGAATAGGCCAGGACTGTAAGTGTCTCTAAATTAATAAGGCGAAACTCTTAGTGTCTCTAAAGGAATAGGCCAGGAATGTTAGATTCTCTAAATTAATAAGACGAAACTCTTAGGGTCTCTAAAAGAATAGGTCAGTTCAGTTAGAGTCTCTAAATTAATAAGGCGAAACTCTTAGAGTCTCTAAAGGAATAGGCCAGGAGGGTTAGAGTCTCAAAATCAATAAGGCGAAACCCTTAGATTTTCTAAAGGGATAGGCCAGGATAGTTAGATTCTCAAAATTAATAAGGCCAAATTCTTAGAGTCTCTAAAGGAATAGGCCAGGAATGTTAGGGAATCTAAATTAAAAAGGCGAAAATCTTAGAGTCTCTGAAGGAACAAGCCAGGAGAGTTACCGTCTACATAATAATAGCGCGAAAATATTATAGTCTCTAAAGGAAAAGGCCAGGGTATTTTGCGTCTCTAAATTAAAAAGTCGAAATTCTAGAGTCTCTAAATTTATAGGCCAGGAGAGTTAGAGTCTCTAAATTTGTAAGTCGAAATCCTTGTGATCTCTAAATGAATAGGCTAGGAGAGTTAAAGTCTCTTAATAAATAAGGCGAAACTCTTAGGGTCTCAAAAGGAATAGGCCAGGGCAGTTAGGGTCTCTAAATTAATAAGGCGAAACTCTTAGAGTCTCTAAAGGAATAGGCCAGGACATTTAGTGTCTCTAAATTAATAAGGCGAAATTCTTAGAGTCTCTAAAGGAATAGGCCAGGACAGTTAGGGTCTCTAAATTAATAAGGCGAAACTCTTAGTGTCTCTAAAGAAATAGGACAGGACAGTTAGATTCTCTAAATTAATAAGGCGAAAATCTTAGAGTCTCTAAAGGAATAGACCAGGACTGTTACAGTCTATAAATTAATAAGGCGAAACTCTGAGGGTCTCGAAAAGTATATTCCAGGACAGTTAGAGTCTACAAATTAATAAGGCCAAACTCTTAGAGTCTCTAAAGGATTAGGCCAGAACTGTTAGTGTCTCTAAATTAGTAAGGCGAAACCCTTAGAGTCTCTAAAGGAATAGGCAAGGACAGTTAGTGTCTCTAAATTAATAAGGAGAAAATGTTAGAGTCTCTAAAAGAATAGGCCGTGACAGTTAGTGTCTCTAAATTAATAAGGCAAACGCTTAGAGTCTCTAAAGGAATAGTCCAGGACAGTTAGTGTCTCTAAATTAATAAGGCGAAACACTTAGAGTCTCCAAAGTAATAGGCCAGGACATTTAGATTCTCTAAATTAATAAGACGAATATCTTAGAGTCTCTAAAGTAATAGGCCGAGACAGTTAAGTTCTCTAAATTAATAAGGCTTATATAGTCCTGTGCTCTTATTAATTTAGAGAATCTAACTGACCTGGCCTATTCAGATTCTTGCGATCTCTAAAGGAATAGGCTACGAGAGTTAAAGTCTCTAAATTATTAAGGCGAAATCTTAGAGTCTCTAAAGTAATAGGCCAGGAGATTTAGAGTCTTTAAATTAATAAGTCGAAAGTCTCAGACTCTGAAGGAATAGTGCAGGACATTTGGGGGCTCCAAATTAATAAGGCGAAAATGATAGATTCTCTAAAGTAATAGGCCAGGACAGTTAGTGCCTCTAAATTTTTAAGGCGAAAGTCTTAGTGTCTCTAAAGGGATAGGCCGGGACAGTTAGCGTCTTTAAATTAATAAGGCGAAAGTCTCAGTCTCTAAAGGAATTGTGCAGGGCAGTTTGGTGCTCTAAATTAATAAGGCGAAATTCTTAGAGTCTCTAAAGGAATAGGACAGGACAGTTAGAGTCTCTAAATTAATAAGTCGGAACTCTTAGAGTCTCTAAAGGATTAGGCTAGGACAGTTAGTGTCTCTAATTTAATCAGGCGAAAATCTTAAATTCTCTAAAGGAATAGGCCAGGACAGTTATAGTCTCTAAATTAATAAGGCGAAACTCTTAGAGTCTCTAAAAAATAGGCCAGGACAGTTAGGGTCTCTAAATTAATAAGGCGAATCCTTTTGAGTCTCCAAAGTAAGAGGCCAGGACAGTTAGTGTATCTAAATTAATAAGGCGAAAATTTTAGAGTCTCTAAAGGAAAAGGCCAGGACAGTTAGGGGCTCTAAATTAATAAGGCGAATCTCTTAGAGTCTCTAAAGGAATAAGCCAGGACAGTTAGTGTCTCTAAATTTATAAGGCGAAACCCTTAGAGTCTCTAAAGGAATAGGCCAGAACAGTTAGGGCCTCTAAATTAATAAGGCGTAAATCTTAGAGTCTCTAAACGAATAGGCCACGACAGTTAGAGTCTCTAATTTAATAAGGCGAAACCTTAGAGTCTCTAAAGGAATAGGCCAGGACTTTTAGTGTCTCTAAATTAATAAAGCGAAACTCTTTGAGTCTCTAAAGTAATAGGCCAGGACTGTTAGAGTCTTTAAATATGTTAATTATTATTAACTTTATCTTAAATAAGGCGAAAATCTTGGGGTCTCTAAACGAATAGACCGGGACAGTTAGAGTCCCTAAGCAAATAAGGCGAAAACCTGGGGATCTCTAAAGGAATAGGAGAGGACAGTTAGAGTCTCCAAAATAAATAAGGCTAAAATTTGATGTCTATATAGTTATAGGCCAGGACAGTTAGGGTCTCTAAATTAAATAAGGCGAAAATTTTGTCTTCTCTAAAGGATGAGTCCAGGACAGTTAGAGTCTATAAATTAAATAAGGCGAAAATTTGGTGTCTCTGAATGTATAGCACAGGACAGTTTGAGTCTCTTAAAGAGTAATGCTAAACTCTTGAATTCTCTGAAGGTATAGGCCAGGACATTTAGTGTCTCTAAATTAAATAAGGCGAAACACTTCGAGTCTGTAAAGGAATAGGCCAGCAGTGTTAGAGTCTCTAAAATAATCAGGTGAAACTCTTGGTGTCTCTAAAGGAATGGGCCCGGACAATTAGTGTCTCTAAATTAAATAAGGCGAAACTCTTGGAATCTCTAAAGGAAAAGGTCAGGACAGTTAGTGTCTGTAAAATAAATAAGGCGAAATTCTTGCATTCTCTAAAGGAATAGTCCAGGGCAGTTAGAGTCTCTAAATTAAATAAGGTTAAATATTTTGGGTCTCTAAAGAAATAGGCCAGGACAGTTAGAGTCTCTAAATTAAATAAGGCCAATCTCTTGGAGTCTCTAAAGGAATAGGCCAATACAGTTACAGTCTATAATTAAATAAGACGAAACTCTTTGTGTGTCTAAAGGAATAGGCCAGGAACAATAGTCACTAAATGAAATTAGGCGCAATTCTTGGAGTCTCTAAAGGAATAGGCCAAGACATTTATAGTCTCTAAAAGAACAAGGCGAATTTCTTGAAGTCTATAAAGGAATAGGCCAGGAAATTTAGTGCCTATAAATTAATTAAGACGAAAATATTGGAGTCTCTAAAAGAATAGTCCAGGAGAGTTAGATTCTCTAAAAGAATGAGACAAAATGCTTGGAGTCCCTAAATTATTAGGCCAGGACAGTTAGAGACTCTATATTATATAAAGCGAAAATTTGTATTCTCTAAAGGGATAGGCCAGGATAGTTAGAGTCTCTAAAAATAAGGCGAAAATCTTGGTGTCTCGAAAGTATTAGGCCAGGAAATTTAGGGTTTCTAAATTAAATAAGGCGAAAATCTTTGTGTCTCTAAAGTAATAGGCCAGGACAATTAGAGTCTCCAAAACAATAGGGCGAAACTCTTGGAGCCTCTAAAGGAATAGTCCAGGACACTTTGTTTCTCTGAATTAAATGAGGCGAAATTCTTGGAATCTCTAATGGAATAGGCCAGGACAGTTAGAGCTTCTAAATTATATAAGACGATAGTCTAGGAGTCTCTAAAGGAATAGGCCAGTCGAAACTCTTGGTATCTCTAAAGGAAGAGGCCAGGAAAATTAGAGGCTCTAAATTAATTAAAGCGAAAATTTTGGGGTCTCTAAAGATATAGGCCAGGATATTTAGAGGATTGAGGCGACAATCTAGGGGTCTCTAAAGGTATAGGCCAGGACAGGTATATTTTTAAATTAAATAAGGCGAAATTTTTGGATTCTCTAAAGTAATAGGCCAGGACAGTTAGAGTCTCTAAATTAATTAAGGCGAAATACTTGTAGTCTCTAAAGGAATAGGCCAGGAAATTTAGAGTCTCTAAATTAAATAAGGCGAAACACTTTGTATCACTAAAGGAATAAGGCAGGAGAGTCAGTCTCTATATTAAGTAAGGCGAAAAATCTCGAATCTCTAGAGGAATAGGCCAGGACAGTTAGAGTCTCTAAATTATATTAGGCGAAACACTTGGAGTCTCTAAAGATACAGGCCAAGACAGTTAGAGTCTCTAAAAGAATGATGCGAAACACTTTGTGTCCCTAAAGGAATAGGCCAGGACACGTAATGTCTCTAAATAAATTAAGGGGAAAATCTTGGATTCTCTAACGGATTAGGCCAGGATAATTAGAGTCTCTAAAAGAATAAGACGTAACTCTTGGAGTCTCTGAAGTAAAAGTCCAGGACTGTTAGTGTGTCTAAATTAAATAAGGCGAAACACTTGGAGACTCTAAAGGAATAGGCCAGGAGAGTTAGTGTCTCTAAATTAATTAAGGCGAAACTCGTGGACACTCTAAAGGAATAGGCCAGGACAGTTAGATTCCCTAAATTAAATAAGGCGAGACCCATGGATTCGCTAAAGAAACAAGCCAGGACAGTTGGAATCTCTAAAAAAGTAAGGCGAAATGCTTGGTGTCTCTAAAGGATTAGGCCAAGAAATAGTATCTATATTAATTAAGGCGAAAATCTTTAGTCTCTAAAAGAATAAGCCAGGACAGTTAGTGCCTCTAAATTAAATAAGGCGGAACACTTGGGGCCTCTACAGAAATAGGCCAGGATAACTAGAGTCTCTACATTAAGTAAGGCGGAACACAAGCTGTCTCTACAGGAATAGGCCAGGACGGTAAGAGTCTCTAAATTAAATAAGTCGTAACACTTGGAGTCGCAATAGAAATAGCCCAGGAATGTTAGAGTCTCTAAATTAAATAAGGCGAAACTCTTGTCGTCTCTAAAGTAATAAGGCCAGGACACTTAGAGTCTACAAACTAAATAAGTCGAAAAACTTGGGGTCTCTAAAGGAATAGGCCAGGACAGTTAGAGTCTCTAAAAGATTAAGGCGAAACACTTGAAGTCTCTAAAGTAAAGGCCCAGGACAGTTAGAGTTTCTAAATAATAAGTCGAAATACTTGGAGTCTCTAAAGGATTAGGCCAGGATATTTAGTGTCTCTAAATTAAATAAGGCGAAAATCTTGGATTCTCTAAAGTGATAGGCCAGGACAGTAAGGTTCTGTTAATTACATAATGCGAAAGTGTTGAAGTCTCTAAATTAATAGGCCATGAATGTTAGAGTCTGTAAATTAAATAAGAAGAAACACATGTTGTCTCTAAGGGAATAGGCCAGGACGGATAAAGCCTCTAAATTGAATAGGGCGAATCTCTTGGTGTCTGTAAAGAAATAGGCCAGGACAGTTAGAGTCTCTAAAAGAATAAGCCGAAACACTTGGTACCTCTAAAGTTATACGATAGGACAGTTAGTGTCTCTAAAATTATAAGGCGAAAAGCTTGGTTTCTCTAAAGTAATAGACCAGGAGAGTTAGAGTCTCTAATTTAAACAAGGCGAAACTTTTGGATTCTCTAAAGGAATAGGTCAGGAGAGTTAGAGTCTCTAAAAAATAAGGCGAAACTTTTGGATTCTCTATAGGAAGAGGCCAGGATATTTAGAGTCTCTAAATTAAATAAGGCGAAACCCTTCGAGTCTCTAAAGGATAGGCCTGGACAGTTAGATTGTCTAAAAGTATAAGGCGAAACACTTGGCTTCTTTAAAGGAATAGACCAGGACTGTTAGAGTCTCTAAATTAAATAAGGCGAAATTCCTGGATTCTCTAAAGGAATAGGCCAGGATATTTAGAGACTCTAAATTAAATTAGGCGAAACACTTGGAGTCACTAAAGTAATAGGGCCGGACAGTTAGAGCCTCTAAATTAAATAAGGCGTAAAAGTTGGTGTCTCCTAAATTTAGGCCATGACAGTTAAGGTCTCTAAAAGATTAGGGAGAAACTCTTGGTGTCTCTAAAGGAATAGGCCAGGGCAGTTAGTGTATCTAAAAGAAATAATGCGAATTTCTTGGATTCTCTAAAAATTAGGCCAGGAAAGTTAGAGTCTCTAAATTAAATAAGGCTAAAAATTTGGGTTCTCTAAAGGAATAGGCCAGGAGTGTTAGAGTCTCTATAAGGGTAAGGCGAAACTCTAGGAGTCTCTAAAGAAATAGGCCAGTACAATTAGAGACTCTAAATTAAACAACGCAAAACTCTTGGAGTCTCTAATGGAATAGGCCAAGACATTTAGAGTCTCTAAAAAAAAGGCGAAACACTTTGTGTCTCTAAAGGAATAGGCCAGGACTTAGAGCCTCTAAATTAAATAAGGCAAATTTCTTGGAGTCTCTAAAGGAATAGGCCAGAAGAGTTAGAGCCTCTAAGTATAGTAAGACGGAAATCTTGTAGTCTCTATGGGAATAGGCCAGGAGAGTTAGAGTCTCTAAATCAAAAAAGGCTAAACACTTGGTTTCTCTAAAATTATTGGCCAGGAGAGTTAGAGTCTCTAAATTAAGAAAGGCGTAACAATTGGATTCTCTAAAGAAATAGGCCAGGACAGTTAGAGTCTCTAAATTAAATTATGCGAAAGACTTGGAATCTCTAAAGGAATAGGCCAGAACAGTTAGAGCCTCTAAATTAAATAACGCGAAACTCATGGAGTCTCTAAAGTAATAGGCCAGGACTGTTAGTATCTATAATTTATATAAGACGGAAATCTTGGAATCTCTAAAGGACTAGGCCAGGAGAGCTAGAGTTTCTAAATTAAATATGGATAAAATTTGGATACTGTAAGGAATAGGCCAAGACAGTTTGTGTCTCTAAATTAAATAAGGCGAACTACTTGAAGTCTCCAAAGGAATAGTCCAGGACACTTTGAGTCTTTAAATTAAATAAGTCGAAACTCTTGGGGTCTCTAAAAGAATAGCGCAGGACAGTTTGAGTCTCTTAAAGGATAAGGCGAAAATCTAGGAGTCTCTAAAAGAACAGGCCAGGATATTTATAGTCTCAAAATTAAATAAGGCGAAACTCTTTGGATCTCTAAAGGAATAGGCCACCAGATTTAGAGTCTCTAAAAGAATAAAACGAAACACTTGGAGTCTCTAAAGTAATAGGCCAGGAGGGTTAGAATCTCTAAATTAAATGAGGCGAAACGCTTGGAGTCTATAAAGGAATAGGCCAGGACAGTTACAGTCTGTAAATTAAATAAGGCGAAACGCTTTGAAACTCTAAAGGAATAGGCCAGGAGAGTTAGAGCCTCTAAAATAAATAAGGCGAGACCCTTGGTGTCTCAAAAGTAATAGGCCTGGAATGTTAGAGTCTTTACATTAAATAAGGCGTAAAATTTGTTGTCTCTAAAGAAATAGGCCAAGACAGTTAGTCTCTAAACTAAATAAGGCGAACCCCTTGGAGTCTCTAAAGGAAGAGTCCAGGACAGTTAGAACTTTGTAAATTAAATAAGGCGAAAATCTTGGGGTCTCTAAAGAATTAGGCCAGGAATGTTAGAATTTGTACATTAAATAAGGCGAAACACTTGGAGACTTTAAAGGAATAGACCAGGACAGTTACGGTCTTTAAATTAAATAAGGTGAAACACTTGGAGTTTTTAAAGGAATAGGCCAGGAATGTTAGAGACTCTAAATTAAATAAGACGAAAATCTTGGAGTCTCTAGAGGATTAGGCCAGAACATTTAGGGTCTCAAAAGAATAGGGCAAATCTCTTGGTTTCTCTAAAGAATAGGTTAGGACACTTTCATTCTCTAAAATAATTAAGGCGAAACTCTTGGAATCTCTAAAGGAATTGGCCAGGACACATGTAGTATCTAAATTGAATAAGGCGAATAGATTCGAGTCTCTAAAGTTATAGGACAGGACATTTAGAGTCTCTAAAGAATAAAGCGAAAATCTTGGTGTCATTAAAGGAAGAGGCCAGGACACTTAGAGTCTCTAAATTAAATAAGGCCGAAATTTTGTAGTCTCTAAAGTAATAGGACAGGACGTTTAGAGTCTCTAAAAGAATGAGGCGAAACTCTTGGAGTCTCTAAAGGAAGAGGACACGAGAGTTAGCGTCTCTAAATTAAATAAGGCAAAAACTTGGATTCTCTAACGGAATAGGCCAGGACAGTTAGAGTCTCTAAAAGAATAAGGCGAAGCACTTGGTGTCTCTAAAGGAATAGGACAGGACAGTTAGGGCCTCAAAATTAAATAAGGCGAAACTCTTGGATTCTCTAAAGTAAGAGACAAGGAGTGGTAGGGTCTCAAAATTAAATAAGGCTAAACTCTTGGGGTCTCTAAGGGAATAGGACAGGACTGTTAGATTCTCTAAATTAACTAAGGCGAATCTCTTGTGGTCTCTAAAGTAATAGGCCAAGACAGTTAAGTATTTAATTTAATTAAGGCGAATATCATGGTGTCTCTAGAGATAGAAGTCAGGACAGTTAGAGTCTCTAAAAAATAAGACGAAACTCTTAGAGTCTTTATAGGAATAGGCCAGGACTGTTAGAGACTCTAAATTAAATAAGGCGAAACCCTTGGATTCTCTAAAGGAATAGAACAGAACAGTTAGAAAATCAATATTAAATTAGGCGGAACACTTGGAGTCACTAAAGTAATAGGACAGTAGAGTTAGAGTCTCTAAATTAAATAAGGCGAAAAACTTGGGGTCTCCAAATTTTAGGCCATGACAATTAGAGTCTCAAACGAATAAGGCCAAACACTTGGTGCCTCTAAAGGAAAAGTCCAGGGCAGTTAGAGTAACTAAAATAAATAAGTCGAATCTCATGGAGTCTCTAAAGAATAGTCCAGGACACTTAGTGAAACTAATTTAATAAGGCGAAAAACATGGAGTCTCTAAAGGAATATGCCAGGAGTGTTAGAGTCTCTAAGAATAAGGCGAATCTCTTGGAGTCTCTGAAGGAATAGGAAAGGACAGTTAGAATCTCTAAATTAAATAAGGCGAAACACTTGAATTCTCTAAAGAAATAGGCCAGGACAGATAGAGTCTCTAAACGTTTAAGCAAAACTCTTGGTGTCTCTAAAGGAAAAGGCCAGGGCCGTTAGAGTATCTAAAATAAATAAGGCGAATCTCTTGGAGTCTCTAAAGGAATAGGCCAGGAGAGTTAGAGTCTCTAAATTAAATAAGGCGAAAATATTGGATTCCCTAAAGGAATAGGCCAGGAGAGTTAGAGTCTCTAAAAGAATAAGGAGAAAATCTTGGAGTCTCTAAAGGAATAGGGCTGGATATTTAGAGACTCTAAATTAAATAAGGCGAAACACTTGGAATCTCTAAAGGAATAGACCAGGAGAGTTAGGGTCTCTAAATTAAATAAGGCGAAATACTTGGTTTCTCTAAGGGAAGAGGCCAGGAATTTTACAGTCTCTAAATTAAATAAGGTGAAACTCTTGGTATCCCTAAAGTAATAGACCTGGACAGGTAAGCCTCTAAACTAAATAAGGCGAAATTTTGGGGTCTCTAATGGAAGACGTCAGGACAGTCAGGGTCTACAAATTTTAAGGCGAAATTCTTGGAGTCTCTAAAGGAATAGGCTAGAAACGTTATTGTCTCTAAATTAAATAAGGCGAAACTCTTTGCGTCTCTAAAGGGACAGGCCAGGTCGGTTAGAATCTCTAAATAAATAAGGCGAAACTCTTAGTGTATATAAAGGAATAGGCCAGGACAATTGGTGTCTCTAAATTAAATAAGGCGAAAATTTTGGGGTCTCTAAAGGAATAGGCCAGGAGAGTTAGAGTCTCTAAAAGAATAAGGCGAAATATATAGTGTCTCTAAAGGAATAGGCCAGGACATTTAGTGTCTCTAATTTAAGTAAGGCGAAATCCTTGTTGTCTCTAAAGGAATAGACCAGGACTGTTAGTGTCTCTATATTAAGTAAGGCGAAACTCTAGGGGTCTCTAAGGGATTAGTCCAGGACAATTCGAGTCTCTAAATTTAATAAGGCGAAACACTTGGTGTCTCTAAAGGAATGGGCCAGGACTGTTAGAGCCTATAAATTAAATAAGGCGAAACACTTGAGCTCTATAAAGGAATAGGCCAGGACTGTTAGTGTCTCTAAATTAAATAAGGCGAAATTCTAGGAGTCTCTAAACTATATGCCACAACATATAGTCTCTAAATTAATAAGGCGAAACACATAGAGTCCCTAAAGAAATAGGCCAGGACAGTTAGATTCCCTAAATTAAATAAGGTGAAAACATTGGTGTCTCTAAAGGAATAGGCCAGAATAATTAGAGTCTCTAAATTAATAAGGCGAAGCACTTGGATTCTCTAAGGTAACAGGCCAGGTCTGTGAGTGCCTCTAATTAAAATAAGACGAAAGGCTTGTAGTCCCTAAAAGAATAGGCCAGGACAGTTAGAGTTAAATAAGGCGAAATTCTTGGTTTCTCTAAAGGAATTAGCCAGAACAGTTGATGCCTCTATATTGAATAAGGCGAAACTCTTGGAATCTCTAAAGGAATAAGCCAGGATTGTTAGTCTCTAAATTAAATATGGCGAAGCTCTCAGAGTCTCTAAATAAATAAGCCAGAACAGTTAGTGTCTCTAAATTAAATAATGCGAAAATATTAGTCTCTATTGGAATAGGCCAGGACAGTTGGAGTATCTAAATTAAATAAGGCAAAATCCTGGAATCTCTAAAGGAATAGGCCAATAAAATTAGAGTCTCTAAATTAAGTAAGGCGAAACACATAGTCTCAAAAGGAGAAAGCAAGGGCAGTTATGTTCTCTGAATTAATTAAGGCGAAACACATGGAGTCTCTAACGTAATAGGCCAGGACGTTTAGTGTCTCTAAGAAAATAAGGCGGAACACTCAGGGTCTCTAAAGAAATAGGCCAGGACAGTTTGTCTCTAAATTAATAAGGAGAATCACTTAGTGTCTGTATAGGAATAAGCCAGGAAATTTAGAGTCTCTGAATTAAATAAGCCAAAAGAACTTGGAGTCTCTAAAGTAATAGGCCAGGAGAGTTAGTCTCTAAATTATTAAGGCGAAACTCTTAGAGACTCTAAATGAATAGGCCAGGAGAGTTAGAGTCTCTAAATTAAATAATGCGAATATCTTGCATTTTCTAAAACAATAGGCAAGGGGAGTTAGAGTCTCTAAATTAACCTTTATCCGACGGCGCGCCATATATGGTGCAGACTTGGAAGTGCTAGCCATACGAACGCACCCTATGTGTTGCGCTGCGGGCATTTAAATCGTTGCGCATGTGTGGCAATAAACGTTTATAAATCATGAACCGAAGGTTATTAAATAATGAAATAATCTGTACTGTGTTGCGAATAC